>ERZ808227.26-NODE-26-length-26998-cov-7.426048_pt1 | contig 26998 bp, 19 predicted proteins | sample MGYA00521246_ERZ808227 | MGnify/ENA primary metagenome ERZ808227 (study PRJEB31515, sample SAMN02934712) | indoor metagenome | biome: House; feature: Kitchen Counter; material: surface | place: USA: Illinois | collected 2012-02-11 ... | reverse complement strand
AGATCTAGTACGGTCTCGTGGGCTCGGAGATGTGTATAAGAGACAGGAGGAAGGGCAAGAGAGCTTTGCGGAAAAAGCCAAGGCGGTTTATGCCGAGTTGCAGCCAAAGGACATTGTGAACAAGCATGAGTGGCTGTTTCGCCAGGGATGGGTTGAGGAGGTAGCAGACGAACTCGCAGGTGAAGAGTTGGACTTCCGAGCTCGTGAACAACGCGTAGAAAAGCTCCGCGTTGAAGCCCTGACAGACATTGCGCAAGAACGAGGTATTCCGGGCATTCTCGCGCTTTCTGAAAAAGGAAATTCTCAACGCCAAATAGGCGCTCACCTGGTGTCAGGCATACTTACCGACGAGCAGATTGAAGATTTGATCATGCAATGCCTATGTCCGGTAGAAAAAGATCCGAGTCGTGACGGTATCGTCGCCGGGGCACTCTGGACGTTGGGCGAGGGTAGGAGAAAGGCTATGTATGCGAGTCTGCGGGGCAAAGTTACCGAAGAGGAAGCGCTCCGTATCTTGCTACTTTCGCCTTACCGGGCTTCTACCTGGGAGCTTGTCGATCAACTTTCGGCTGAGGCTCGCAATCGGTACTGGATTGAAGTGGTTCCACAATATGTATTTGACTCACCAGAGGAAAACAACGAGAGCATTCTCCGCCTGCTCGAAGTCGAACGTCCTAGGGCAGCTTTTGCATCGATGCATTTCAAGCTTGAAGAAATACACCCGTCTCTCCTTGTGCAGATGCTATATGCCATGGCAAAAAATAGTAAGGATAAAGCTGGAGAGTACCAGCTTCACGACTATGATGTTCAGCGTGCCTTCCAGCTTCTCAATCGCAATCCGGATCTCACATTAGAGGAAAAGGCTGGTCTGGAGTTTGCATATTTAGAGGTTCTGGCTCGCTCATTTCGAGGGGAAGATCAACATCTGATTCCAAACCTTGAACGTTATATTGAGGGACATCCTGAACTTTTCGTGCAGGCTTTAGTGTGGGCTTATAAACGTAAGGACCGTGGCGAAGATCCTCCCGAGTTTCGCATTACTGATGAGCGCGAGCATCTGGCAAAGCGCGGATATCGCCTCCTTGATGCCATTACGCGCATCCCTGGTCAAGATAAGGCAACTAAAGAGGAACAGCATGAAAAACTTGCGGAATGGGTTGCAACGATAAGGAGAGCTAGTGCTGAACTCGATCGTGCGGAGATTGCGGATGTGTGCCTTGGAAAGTTATTTTCTCACGCTCCGGCTGGAGAGGATGGCGTGTGGCCGAACGAAGCCGTTCGCGATGTGATGGAGGACTTGCGGTCTGAGGATATCAGCGGCGGGGCACATACGGGGTTGTACAACGCGCGCGGCGCCCATTGGCGTGGGGAAGGCGGTGGTCAAGAGCGAGAGCTAGCAGACAAGTATCGCGTCTGGGCCGACGGCCTGCAATTCACGCATCCTTTTGTGTCGTCATCGTTGTTGATGTCGATGGTCAAAACGTATGAGCGGGAAGCTGAACAACAGGATACTGAAGCAGGTATCCGACGTCGGTTAAGGCATTAAAGGTGAGAATATCTCCAAAATTTGCCCTTCATGGTATGACGATATTGATTATTTACGTCTGGCAACAGCCTGTACGTAAAAGCAGTATAGTTCCTCTAAGCCCGCGTAACTGCGGGCTTTTTTGTTTTTGTATCTGGTATTATCTGACAGTTGCTAGCAACGAAAAGCATAGTTTCTACAGTGCAATGTGTCACAGGACGTGACTGAGATTTAGGCGGTTGGCCTCTCGTACCACGAACCAGAGAATTGGATATTTCCATCTACAATACGCCATGTGATTTTTTCATATTGCATAGAGACGGATTCCATATGATTTAACTTATCATTACCTGATAATTTAACATTGGGCACACCACAATTAACACCCGTTATTTTTACATTTTCCATTAATACGGTGTAATAGCACACCTCCTGGCCAGCATCATTGATATGATAAAATCTTACTTCTGCACATTTTTAATGTTTGTCCTGTGGCTGCGGCTTTGTAGAGATAGGGACTGGAACTATCAATTTCTTTTTCAAAATTAAAAGCTGAATGTTGACGTGTTCCGGTTATCTTTCCATTGGCTGTATCGACGGGAAGATTAACACCATGACCCATACTGATTACCTCGATAGAGCCTTCACGATCCTGAACATCTACAGAACCTATGATTGATGCGCCGCCGTCATCTTTAAGCCACAGATAGGGAGGGATAGGCATTTTATTTACTCCTTGTTAATTTAAATAACTTCACTGTTACAATGTATAAGAAGAGAGAGATAAGTAGGTTAAATACAATTAATGCATAATCATAACTGTAGTAAATATCTTCGGGTGCTGGGTTGTTGCTTAACAAACAGGAAATTCTAATAGCTGATTCGTTACTTATTAATGGATGTTCAGTTAAGTAACTAACATCTAACCATGACACAATAGCGAATATCCCGATGAATAGAGTCGTTCTAAGGGCAAGTTTTCTGATAACCACCAATAATGACCTCAATTGTTCCATAGGATTCTAAATCAATGCCTTTGATCTTTTCTTTTTTTGTTCTTAATAGTGCATCTCTTAATCTATTGTAATCTGATTGGCTTGGTAAAGTTATACACCCTTCTGAAACCTGACCGGGATGTAGCCTGAATCCGCCTCTGGCTACGCTTTCGTAAAATGTCGAATCATCTACGTTTCCATCATCGCGAAACAAAGCAAACCATTCAGAATGGTCAACATGATAACTAAAAGTGCTTTTATATGTATCGACTCCCCAGGCTCTAAACCTGTTAGCCATACTCCCTTTAGGTCTGTCTACTATATAATATTTACCTTTTGGTAACAGTCCAACGTTTGGAATAATTCCACAAGCTCCTTTGTTCCTGTATGCACCGTTACCAGAAAATGCCATAAATACACCAATACCATCAAATGCAAGTGGCGAGTAGTCTGCATCATTTATTGTAAACTTTCCATGTAAAGTCATGAGTCATCCTTTCTTGTATGGATACTTATTAATCTTATCTGCAAATAGTGCAGGTATCAAAAGTAAACTATACAAAAGATGCTTATTTAAATCTATTGGTTCCGAAAGTGGTTGTGATATTTTAGAAAGTAGATCTATATCAAATAAATGGTTACACCAAAGAGTAGATCCTTTCGGGATATACTATTCGGAATGTGCGAACGGCCCAGATTAAAATGTGAAAGACATCCACAGTCGCCGAAAAATGAAGCGATCATTAAAGACAACATTCCGGGGAGTTATCAAATGTCTATATGTCATGGGTAAGCCATATTGAACGAGTGTCGCTAATATGGCATTAAACCTTCACATGTAAGTATCGGTACAGACTTTATGGCTACTGAATTCTTATTTTTCTCCTTCCCCCAACCGATACGCCAGCGCCACCACCAGCGACTGCACCAGGCACAGCGTTGCCGACTGAGATCGAAACGCATCCACCTGCGCCTCTTTCACCACAAAGCAGAGATCGCTGAACGTCGCCAGGGGGCTTATCTGGCTGTCCGTGATCACAATCTGCCGCGCGCCGACGCTGGCGGCGGTTTCGCTGACCATCACCGTCTCTTCCGCGTACGGCGAGAAGCTGATCGACACCACAATGTCGCGCGCCTTAATGCGGCTGATCTGCTCGCGCAGCATCCCGCCCATGCCGTCGAGCAGAATCGGGCGGCATTCGAGGTGACTCAGGGCGTAGGTCAGATACGCGGCGACGCTAAAGGAGCGGCGCAGACCGGCGATGTAGATGGTGTCGGCCTCGGCCAGCAGCTGTACCGCGCGCTCCAGCATCTCCGGCTCGGCGCGGGCGGCCAGCTGCTGCAGCGCCTGCGCGTTTGAACGGGCGAACTCCTGCAGGATATCTAGCGGCGTTTCCGGCACGGCCTCGCTCTCCATCTCGCGGAACAGCCGGGCGCGGTCACTGTAGCTGGCGGTCTCCTCCACCAGGTTCATGCGAAACAGCTGTTTCATTTCGTTGAAGCCGGTGAAGTCAAAGGCGTTGGCAAAGCGGATCAGCGTCGACGGCGGCACGTCGGCGCGCTCGGCAATGACCGCAACCGTGTCAAACGCCACGCTGTTGGTGTTATCCAGCACATAGCGGGAGACCTGCTGCAGCCTCTTGCTCAGGCTATCGTAGCGATCGCGGATTTGCTGCTGCAGTTCGTTCAGGCTGGTTGCTGTCGTCATGTTATCCCCCAAATACAGTCTTATGATTCTAAACGCAAAACCGCGTCTTTTAAATGTCGGCCATCCATCTGGCAGCAAAAATGAAACAGAAGCTTCAGTCATTTCCTCGCCCGAAATCCCTTAATAGCGCACGCAGCGTCAGTGATGCTGGCTGTTAACATAAAAATCCATCCTTGATCACAATAATCATCATTTATTTTATTTCAACTTAAAATGGAATATTTGTTTCATATATAGTGTTCAGTACACAGTGTTCAGGTCAAGTCACGTATCAACAGCGAGAGGTTAAGGATGGAGACGGTAGCGAATTTTATTCACGGCGAATGTGTCACCGGTTCAGGCCAGCGCGTTCAGGCGATCTTCAACCCGGCCACCGGCGAGCAGATCCGCCAGGTGGTGATGAGTACGGCACAGGAAACGGAGCAGGCGATTGCCGCCGCGCAGCAGGCGTTTCCTGCGTGGGCGCGCCATGCTCCGCTTAAGCGCGCGCGCGTGATGTTCCGCTTCAAGGCGCTGCTGGAAGAGAATATGGAGCGCCTGGCCCGCCTCATCAGCGAAGAGCACGGCAAGGTCTTCTCCGATGCGGTGGGCGAACTGACCCGCGGCCTGGAAGTGGTCGAATTTGCCTGCGGCATTCCGCATCTGCAAAAGGGTGAACACTCGGCGAACGTCGGTACCGGCGTTGACAGCCACTCGCTGATGCAGCCGCTCGGCGTCTGCGCCGGGATCACGCCGTTTAACTTCCCGGCGATGGTGCCGATGTGGATGTTCCCGATTGCCCTGGCGACCGGCAACACCTTCGTGCTGAAGCCGTCGGAAAAAGACCCTTCGCTGGCGCTGGCACTGGCGCAGCTGCTGAAAGAGGCCGGCCTGCCGGACGGCGTGTTCAACGTGGTGCAGGGTGACAAGGAGTCCGTCGACGTGCTCCTGACTGACCCGCGGGTGCAGGCGGTGAGCTTTGTCGGCTCCACGCCGATTGCCGAATACATTTACCAGACCGCGTCTGCCCACGGGAAGCGCTGTCAGGCGCTGGGCGGGGCGAAAAACCACTGCATTTTAATGCCGGATGCCGACATGGAGATGGCGACCAACGCCATTATGGGCGCGGCCTACGGCGCCGCGGGGGAACGCTGCATGGCGCTCTCGGTGGTGCTGGCGGTGGGGGATAACACCGCCGATGACCTCTGCGCCCGGCTGGAAAAACAGATTGCCGCGCTGCGCGTTGGGCCAGGACTGGACCAGACGCCGGAGAACGAAATGGGGCCGCTCATCTCCTCCGCGCACCGCAGCAAGGTGCTGGGCTATATCGACAGCGGGGAAACGCAGGGGGCGACGCTTCGCGTGGACGGTCGCGACTTCAGCGTGAAGGGCCACGAGCAGGGCTATTTTGTCGGGCCGACGCTGTTCGATAACGTCACCCCGGAGATGACCATCTATAAAGAAGAGATTTTTGGTCCGGTGCTTTCTGTGGTGCGCGTAGCAGATTATGCCAGCGCGGTGGATCTGACTAACCGCCATGAATATGGTAATGGCTCGGCGATCTTCACCCGTGACGGCGGTTGCGCACGCCGCTTCTGCGAAGAGGTGCAGGCGGGTATGGTGGGCGTCAACGTGCCGATCCCGGTGCCGATGGCATTCCATAGCTTCGGCGGCTGGAAGCGCTCGATTTTTGGCGCACTCAACGTTCACGGCAACGACGGCGTGCGTTTCTACACCCGAATGAAAACCATCACCGCGCGCTGGCCGGAAATGCAGCAGGAGACCGGCGCGGCGTTCTCCATGCCGACGCTGGGCTGACAGGAGGTGTTATGCAAACCGAACGAATGACCATGGCCCAGGCGCTGGTCAGATTCCTTAACCAACAGTACGTCAGCGTTGACGGCAACGAAACGCCCTTCGTGGAGGGCGTCGCCACCATCTTTGGGCACGGCAACGTGCTCGGTATCGGCCAGGCGCTGGAGCAGGATCCGGGCCATCTGCAGGTGATGCAGGGCTGCAACGAGCAGGGCATCGCCCACATGGCGACGGGATTCGCCAGACAGCACCGTCGTCAGCGCATTTTCGCCGTCACCTCCTCCGTCGGGCCGGGGGCCGCCAATATGATCACCGCCGCGGCGACCGCTACGGCAAACCGCATTCCGCTGTTGCTGCTGCCAGGAGACATCTACGCCAGCCGCCAGCCGGACCCGGTGCTGCAGCAGATTGAGCAGTATCACGATCTCAGCATCAGCACTAACGACTGCTTCCGTCCGGTCTCCCGCTACTGGGACCGTATCAACCGCCCGGAGCAGTTAATGAGCGCGATGCTAAACGCGATGCGAACGCTTACTGACCCGGCAGATACCGGTGCGGTGACAATTTGCCTGCCGCAGGACGTGCAGGGGGAAGCCTGGGATTACCCGCTGAGCTTCTTTGCGCGTCGCGTGCATCACATCGAGAGTCGTCCGCCGGACCCGCAGCGTCTGGCGCAGGCGCGGGCGCTGATCGCCCGTAAACGTCGGCCGCTGGTGGTGTGCGGCGGCGGCGTGCGCTATTCCGGCGCGCATGAGGCGTTTCGCGAATTTGTCGAGACGCTGCAGCTGCCGTTTGCTGAAACCCAGGCCGGAAAGGGGGCGCTGGTAAGTGACCACCCACTTAATCTGGGCGGGGTGGGCGTGACGGGCGGAATGGCGGCCAACCAGCTCGCGCCGCAGGCCGACCTGGTGATCGGCATCGGCACGCGCCTGACCGACTTTACCACCGGCTCCAAGGCGCTCTTTTGCCATCCGGACGTGGAATTTTTGCTGCTGAACGTGGCCGAGTTTGACGCCCTGAAGCTGGACGCCACCGCGCTGATTGCCGATGCCCAAACCGGGCTGCAGGCCTTAACCCACGCGCTCGGGGAGTACCGCAGCGGCTGGGGAGAGGCGATCGTTCAGGCGAAATCCACCTGGCGCGACGAGTGCCGCCGCCTGTGGGATCGCCAGTGGCGTCCTGACGACGCGCCCGAAGTGGCAGGGCATCTGGATGCGCAGCTGGCGGAGTACGGCGAGACGCTCAACACCCGCCTGACCCAGACGCGGGTGCTGGGGCTCATCAACCAGCATGTGGAAGATAACGCCATCGTGGTGGGGGCGGCCGGATCGCTGCCGGGAGATTTACAGCGCCTCTGGCAGGTCAAAACGCCGGACACCTACCATCTGGAGTACGGCTACTCCTGCATGGGCTACGAGATTGCGGCAGCCATTGGCGCGAAGCTTGCCCGACCCGGACAGCCGGTGTACGCCATGGTGGGGGATGGCTCCTACATGATGCTGCACTCCGAGCTGCAAACCGCGGTGCAGGAGGGCATTAAGATCACCGTACTGCTGTTTGATAACGCCAGCTTCGGCTGCATCAACAACCTGCAGATGGGGCACGGCATGGGCAGCTTTGGCACGGAAAACCGCCATCGCAATCCGGAAACCGGGCAGCTTGACGGGCCGCTGGTGAAGGTCGATTTTGCGCAAAACGCGGAAAGCTACGGCTGCCGCGCGTGGCGGGTGCACGATGAGCAAAGCCTGCTGGCGGCGCTGGAGGCGTCCCGCGCGCATCCTGGCCCCACGCTGCTCGACATCAAGGTGCTGCCAAAGACCATGACCCACGATTATGCCTCCTGGTGGCGCACCGGTGATGCGCAGGTGGCGGCGTCACCAGCGGTGCGCGAAGCCGCGGAGCAAACGCAGGCGCAGGTGAAAAAAGCCCGTCAATATTAAGTTTTTCCCACGTAACGAAATTTTCATTTCATTTCCCCTCACCCTAACCCTCTCCCCAAAGGGGAGAGGGGATGGTTCGGTGCGGCCTTTTCTCCCTCGCCCGCCTGGGGAGAGGGGAAGGCTCGGGGCTGTCTTTTCTCCCTCGCCCCTTTGGGGAGAGGACCGGGGTGAGGGGAAGATGTCCTCCCTTCCATGTTGTGAGATTGATAACAGAATTTATCTCATTCATCTCAAAAGTGTTAACCCACACTCAAAAACATAATTTTCACTATTTATAAAAATGAAATAAATGTTTTATTTATAGGGTCGTTAGTTCACAGCATTCACCAACACCGGGAGCCGTTATGTTTAACATTGCTTTACTGGGCGCTGGCCGAATTGGCCAGGTACATGCAGCTAACATCGCCAGCCACAGCGCGACCACGCTCTGGTCCGTGGTTGACCCGAATCAGGAATTTGCCACCCGTCTCGCCACGCAGTATCAGGCCCGCCAGCAGAGCCTGACTGAGGCGATGACCGACCCTAACGTTCATGCCGTGCTGATCGCCTCTGCCACCGACACCCACGCGGACCTGATTGAAATGGCCGCCCGCCACGGCAAGGCCATCTTCTGTGAAAAGCCGGTACACCTCGACCTTGCCCGCGTGCGCGACTGCCTGAAGGTGGTCAAGGAGTATGACGTGCCGCTGTTCATCGGCTTTAACCGCCGCTTTGACCCGCAGTTCCGCCGCGTGAAAACCGAGGCTCAGGCCGGGCGCATCGGCAAGCCGGAATCACTGCTCATTATCTCCCGCGATCCGTCTCCGCCGCCTGCGGAGTACGTACGCGTCTCCGGCGGCATGTTCCGCGATATGACCATCCACGACTTTGACATGGCGCGCTTCATCATGGGCGAAGAGCCGGTGTCGGTGTATGCCCAGGGCAGCAACCTGGTGGATCCGGCGATTGGCGAGGCGGGAGATATCGATACCGCGTTTATCGTTCTGAAATACGCCTCCGGCGCGATGGCGACCATCGTCAACAGCCGCCGCTCCTCGTATGGCTATGACCAGCGCCTGGAGCTGCATGGCTCCGAAGGGCTGCTGTGCGCGGGCAACATTCTGGAAAACCAGGTGCAGCACTACGGCAAACAGGGCTGCACCAGCGCGCTGCCGGAACACTTCTTCCTGCAGCGCTACAAATCCGCTTACGCCGCGGAATGGGAACATTTTGTCGCGGTCCTGCGCGCCGAAGCGGTACCTGACTGCAGCGGCGATGATGGTGAACGTGCGCTGTACCTCGCGGATAAAGCGCTGGAATCGCTGCGAAGCCAGCGCGAGATCGTCCTCTAAACACAACCACCCTACACAGAGAGACATAATAATGAAAAAACTGATCGTAGCCGCCCTCATCGCCATGACATCCGGGGCCGCCTTCGCCGAAAACGAGCAAATTGTTTTCAGTACCCCAAACCTGGCCATGCCGTTTGAAGTTCATATGCAGCGCACGGCGGTGAAAGCCGCAAAAGAGATGGGCGTGAAGCTTCAGGTGCTGGACGGCCAGGGCAGCTCGCCAAAACAGGTGGCTGACCTGGAAAACGCCATTACCCGCGGGGCGCAGGGCTTTATCGTCTCCCCGAACGACGTCAATGCGGTCTCAAGCGCGGTGGATGAAATTCAGGATGCGAAGCTGCCGGTAGTCACCCTTGACCGCTCCGTCGACAGCCAGAAAAAAGTGCCGCACTTCGGCGCCAACAACTACAAGGGCGGCCAGGCGATTGGCGATTTTGTGAAAACCAAATTCCCCGACGGCGCGGAGATCATTCTGCTGACCGGTCAGCCGGGCTCTTCCTCCAACATTGAACGCACCAAAGGGATCCGCGACAGCCTGAAGGCGGGCGGGGATAAGTACAAGATCGTCGCCGATCAGACCGGCAACTGGATGCGTTCAGAAGGGATGCGCATCGTTGAAAGCGTCCTGCCTTCACTGCCGAAACGCCCGCAGGTGATCCTCTCCGCCAATGACGATATGGCGCTGGGGGCGATCGAAGCCCTGCAGAGCCAGGGTGTGAAGCCGGGCGAAATTCTGGTCACCGGCTTTGACGCGGTGCCGGAAGCGCTGGCCCGCGTGCGCGACGGCTGGCTGGCGGTAACGGCGGATCAGCGTCCGGGCTTTGCGGTGCAGACGGCGATGAGCCAGCTGGTGGCCAACGTGCGTGAGAAGAAAGCCATCACCGGGGCTGACTACCCACCGACGCTGATCACCAAAGAGAACCTGCAGCAGGCTGAGCGGATCGGTGAGGCCGGTAACTAATATGTCCCGAGCCGCCTCTGGCGGCTCATCATGAGGAGGAGCAGACCGATGTCGCAACCCTTACTGAAAGTGACCGACCTAGCAAAAAGCTTTTCCGGCGTCTGGGCGCTGAGCAGCGCCCAGCTGACCGTCGGCAGCGGAGAAATTCACGCCCTGCTGGGGGAAAACGGGGCGGGAAAATCGACGCTGCTAAAAGCGCTTGCGGGCGCGCAGCCGCAAACCCGCGGGGAAATCTGGTTTAACGGCGAAACGTTGCCGGTGGATGACTCCCCGGTGGAGCGCCAGAACAAGGGCATTATCACTATATATCAGGAATTCAACCTGCTGCCCAATATGACCGTCGCGGAAAACATGTTTCTCGGGCGCGAGCCGCGCAAGCGTAACCTGATCGTCGACGAAAAGGCGGTGAACCAGGAGGCGCAGGTCATTCTCGATTACCTGCAGCTGAACGTCGCCCCGACCACGCCCGTCGCCCGTCTGAGCGTGGCGCAGCAGCAGATGGTGGAGATCGCCCGGGCGCTGACCCTCAACGCCCGTTTAATCATTATGGACGAACCGTCCGCCGCGCTGAGCGACAGCGAGGTGGAAAGCCTGCACCGCGTGGTGCGGGAGCTTAAAACCCGTGGCGTGAGCATTATCTATGTCACCCACCGTCTGCACGAAGTGTTCCAGCTTTGCGATCGCTTCACCGTTTTCCAGGACGGCCGCTTCACCGGCACCGGCGCGGTGGCCGAGACCAACGTCGAACAGCTGATCCGCCTGATGGTCGGGCGCGATGTGGCCTTTAACCGTCGTCCCGCCAGCGAAACCCACCATGAGGACAAACCCGTTCGCCTGGCGGTGAAGGGGCTGAGCCGTGAGAAGCCGCCGCTGGATCCGCACGGCATCGCCCTGCATGACATCAGCTTCCACGTCCACGCCGGGGAGGTGTTAGGCATTGCCGGGCTGGTGGGCGCCGGGCGCACCGAAGTGGCGCGCTGCCTGTTTGGCGCAGACGCGTTTACCTCGGGCAGCTTTGAGCTGGACGGCGTGCCGTACCAGCCGCGCGACCCGCTGTATGCCCTCGAACAGGGCGTGGCGCTGGTACCGGAAGACCGTAAAAAAGAGGGGGCGGTGCTGGGGCTGTCGATTCGCGACAACCTGTCGCTCTCCTGCCTCTCCTCGCTGCTGCACTGGCGCTGGTTCGTGAACACCCGCAAAGAGGACGATCTGATTGAGTCCTACCGCCAGGCGCTGCAGATCAAAATGGTCAACAGCGCGCAGGAGGTGCGCAAGCTCTCCGGCGGTAACCAGCAAAAAGTGATCCTCGCGCGCTGCATGGCGCTCAACCCGCGGGTGCTGATCGTTGATGAGCCGACGCGCGGCATTGACGTGGGGACCAAATCAGAAGTGCACCAGGTGCTGTTTGACATGGCGAAAAAGGGCGTGGCGGTGATCGTGATCTCCTCCGATCTGCCTGAAGTGATGGCGGTTTCCGACCGGATTATCACCCTGAGTGAAGGCCGGGTCACTGGCGAGATCCACGGCGATGAGGCCAACGAAGAGCGGCTGATGACGATGATGGCCATCAACCACAACGCCCTGAACGCGGCATAACGGAGTAACTCATGACGCAGATGATTTCTAAAACGCAGGTCCCGGTTAAACGTGCCGGACGCATCGATCCCATCGCCTTCTTCGAGCGCTTTGGGGTGCTGATTTTCATGATCCTGCTGCTGATCTTCTTCCAGTCGCAGAACAGCAATTTTTTCTCTGAACGCAATATTTTCAACATTCTGACCGAAGTCTCCATCTACGGGATCATGGCCGTGGGGATGACCTTCGTCATCCTCACCGCCGGGATCGACCTCTCCGTCGGCTCCATTCTGGCAGTGTGCGCCATGACCGCGGCCTACGTGATTAAGGGCGACAACTTCACCACCGTTGACCCGAATGCCTGGGGCGGCATGAGCTGGCTGATTGGGCTGGGGATCTGTCTGGCGATGGGCACGGCGATTGGCTTCCTGCACGGTCTGGGCGTCACCCGCCTGCGCCTGCCGCCGTTCATCGTCACCCTCGGCGGGATGACCATCTGGCGCGGCCTGACGCTGGTAATTAATGACGGCGCGCCGATCGCTGGTTTCGATCAGGGCTACCGCTGGTGGGGACGCGGGGAGCTGCTCGGCATCTCCATTCCAATCTGGATTTTTGCCATCGTCGCCGTCGGCGGCTATCTGGCGCTGCATAAAACCCGCTGGGGCCGCTTCGTCTACGCCATTGGCGGCAACCCGGAGGCGGCGCGTCTGGCGGGGGTGAACGTCAGGCGCGTGCTGGTCAGCGTCTACGTGCTGATTGGCTGTCTGGCGGGGCTGGCGGGCTTCATCCTCAGCGCGCGTCTGGGGAGCGCCGAGGCGGTGGCCGGGATCTCCTTCGAGCTGCGCGTCATCGCCTCGGTGGTGATTGGTGGCACCTCGCTGATGGGCGGCTACGGGCGCATCGGCGGCACCATTATCGGCTCCATCATTATGGGCATTCTGATTAACGGCCTGGTGTTGATGAACGTCTCGGCCTACTACCAGCAGATTATCACCGGATTAATTATCGTTCTGGCGGTGGCGTTTGACACCTACGCCAAGAGCCGTCGCGGCGCACTGTGAGGATCACGATGAAAGAGGTTCGTATTGGATTGATTGGCACCGGGTATATCGGCAAGGCGCATGCCATCGCCTATGCCCAGGCCCCGACGGTGTTCAACCTGCGCGGCAGGCTGGTGCGCGAGATGGTGGCGGAAGTCACGCCGGAGCTGGCGGCAGCGCGCGCCCAGGCGTTTGGCTTCAACCGCTCAACCGGAGACTGGCGGGCGCTGGTGGCCGACCCGGCCATTGACGTGGTGGATATTTGTTCCCCCAACCACCTGCATAAAGAGATGGCGCTGGAGGCGATCCGCCACGGCAAGCACGTCTACTCGGAGAAGCCGCTGGCGCTCAACGCCCACGATGCGCGCGAGATGGTCGACGCCGCGAAGCGGGCAGGGGTGAAAACGCTGGTGGGGTTCAACTACATGAAAAACCCGACGGCGCAGCTGGCGAAAGAGATTATCGCCCGCGGCGAGATTGGTGAAGTGATCCACTTCTACGGTACCCACAACGAAGACTATATGGCCGACCCGCTTTCGCCGATCCACTGGCACTGCTTCAAAGAGACCGCCGGGCTGGGGGCGCTGGGCGACCTCGCGGCGCATATCGTCAACATGGCCCAGTACCTGGTAGGGGAGATTGAGCAGGTTTGCGGTGATTTAAAAATCGTGGTTCCGGCGCGTCCGGCAAAGGCCGGTTCGTCGGAGATGATCGCCGTCGAAAATGAGGATCAGGCCCACGCGATGGTGCGCTTCGCGGGCGGGGCACAGGGCGTTATTGAGACCTCCCGCGTCGCCTGCGGGCGCAAGATGGGGCTGTCGTATGTGATCACCGGGACGAAAGGTGCCATCAGTTTCACCCAGGAGCGCATGGCGGAGCTGAAGCTCTATCTGCATGACGATCCGGTGAACCGTCAGGGGTTCCGTACCCTGCTCGTCGGCCCCGCTCACCCGGACTATGGCGCGTTCTGCATGGGCGCGGGCCACGGGATTGGCTTTAACGATCAAAAAACGGTGGAGGTGCGCGACCTGGTAGACGGGATAGCCGCCGACGCGCCGATGTGGCCGGACTTCGAAGAGGGCTGGAAGGTGTCGCGCGTGCTGGACGCGATTGCGCTCTCACACCTGCAGGGCCGCTGGCTGAACGTGAACGACATTGTCTGATGAGGTATCAACGTGGAAAAGCAGTTTGATGTGATATGCATGGGCCGCGTGGCGGTAGACCTCTACAGCCAGCAGATTGGTGCCCGTCTGGAGGATGTCTCGAGCTTCGCCAAATACCTCGGCGGCTCGTCCGGCAACGTGGCGTACGGCACCGCACGCCAGGGCCTGCGCTCGTCGATGCTGGCGCGCGTCGGCGATGAACATATGGGCCGCTTCCTGCGGGAAGAGTTAAACCAGGTGGGCTGCGATACCAGCCATCTCATTACCGACAAAGAACGCCTTACGGCGCTGGTGCTACTCGGCATTAAAGACCGGGACACCTTTCCTCTGATTTTTTATCGCGATAACTGCGCGGATATGGCCATTACGGCCAGCGATGTGGACGAAAGCTACATCGCCTCCGCACGGTGTCTTGCCATCACCGGGACTCACCTTTCTCACCCGCAGACCCGCGAGGCGGTGCTAACGGCGCTGGGCTATGCCCGCCGTCACGGCGTACGCACGGTGCTGGACATCGACTACCGTCCGGTGCTGTGGGGGCTGACCTCCTTAGGCGACGGCGAAACGCGCTTTATCGCCGCCGACAAGGTCACCCGTGAGCTGCAGGAGGTACTGCACCTCTTCGACGTCATCGTCGGCACCGAAGAAGAGTTTCACATTGCCGGCGGCAGTACGGATACCCTTCAGGCGCTGGAGCAGGTGCGTGCCGTGAGTCAGGCAACGCTGGTCTGCAAGCGCGGCGCGCTGGGGTGTTCGGTCTATACCGGCGCCATTCCGCCCCGTCTGGACGACGGCCTGACGGTGACCGGCGTGCGCGTGGAGGTGCTGAACGTCCTGGGCGCGGGAGACGCGTTTATGTCCGGCCTGCTGCGCGGCTACCTGAATGACGAGGGCTGGGAGCAGGCGTGCCGCTACGCCAACGCCTGCGGCGCGCTGGTGGTGTCGCGCCACGGCTGCGCCCCGGCGATGCCGAGCAAAATCGAGCTGGATGATTATCTCTCGCGCGCCGCAAGGGTGCCCCGCCCGGATCTCGACCCGCGTCTTAACCATCTCCACCGGGTCACCACCCGCCGTCGGGAATGGCCGGAGCTGTGTGTAATGGCCTTCGACCACCGCAGCCAGCTGGAGGACATGGCGCTGCAGTGCGGCGCGTCGATCGGGCGCATTCCGGCGCTGAAGCAGTTGATCCTGCAGGCCAGCCGCGAGGCGGCAAGCCGCGCCGGGCTGGAGGGCAAAGCCGGTCTGCTGTGCGACGGCACCTTTGGTCAGGACGCGCTGAACGCCATTACCGGTGAAGGGTGGTGGATTGGCCGCCCCATTGAGCTGCCCGGCTCGCGTCCGCTGGAGATGGAGCACGGCAACATCGGCACCCAGCTTATCAGCTGGCCGCAGGAGCACGTGGTGAAATGCCTGGTCTTCTTCCATCCGGAAGACGCCCACGGCCTGCGCCTGGAGCAGGAGCAGAAAATCGCCGAGGTGTACCACGCCTGCTGCCAGTCCGGGCATGAGCTGCTGCTGGAGGTGATCCTTCCGGCCAGCATGCCGCGCAGCGATGAACTCTACCTGCGCGCCATCTCCCGCTTCTACAACCTCGGCATTTACCCGGACTGGTGGAAGCTGCCGCCGCTCTCAGCCGGGGGCTGGACGGCGCTGAGCGAGATAATCGCGCGCCGGGACCCGCACTGCCGCGGGGTGGTGATCCTCGGGCTGGATGCCCCGGCAGAACAGCTGCGCGCCGACTTCAAAGCCGCAGCGGGACAGGCGCTGGTGAAAGGGTTTGCCGTGGGACGCACGCTGTTTGGCGATGCCTCCCGCGCGTGGCTGAAACACGATATTGACGATGCGCAGCTGGTGGCGCGCATCCGGGACAACTACCTGCAGCTTATCGCCTGGTGGCGCGAGCGCGGACACGCATAATGGAGACGACAATGAGTGTACAACTGGGCATTAATCCGCTGACGTGGACGAATGACGATCTGCCTTCCCTCGGCGCGGAGACGCCGCTGGAAACCTGTCTGAGCGAGGGAAAAGAGGCCGGTTTTGCCGGGTTCGAGCTGGGCGATAAATTCCCGCGCGAAGCGCGCCTGCTTGGCCCCATCCTGCAGCGCCATGACCTGCAGCTGGTTTCCGGCTGGTACTCCGGCCGCCTGCTGGAGCGCAGCGTGGAGGAGGAGATCGCCGCCGTGCAGTCTCACCTGACGCTGCTGCGCGAGCTGGGGGCGAAGGTGCTGGTCTTTGCCGAAGTCAGCGGCTGTATTCACGGCGAGCAGCAGACCCCGGTTCACCTGCGCCCGCGCTTCCCGCAGGCGCGCTGGAAAGAGTACGGCGAGAAGCTCACCGAGTTTGCCCGCTATACGCAGCAGCAGGGCGTGCAGATTGCCTACCATCACCATATGGGCACGGTGATTGAGTCCGCCGACGACGTGGATAATCTGATGACCCACACCGGGGAGGCGGTCGGATTGCTGCTGGATACCGGCCATCTGACCTTTGCCGGGGCCGATCCGCTGGCAGTGGCGCAGCGCTGGGCGTCGCGCATCAACCACGTCCACTGCAAAGACGTGCGTGCCGACGTGCTGGCGGACGTGAAAAACCGTAAAACCAGCTTCCTCGACGCGGTGCTGAGCGGCGTGTTTACCGTGCCGGGCGACGGCTGCGTGGATTACCCGCCGATTATGCAACTGATGAAAGCGCAGGATTATCACGGCTGGCTGGTGGTGGAGGCCGAGCAGGATCCGGCGATTGCCCACCCGCTGACCTACGCCCGTCTGGGGTACAACAACCTGAGCCGCCTGGCGCGCGACGCCGGGCTTATCTGAGGAGGCGACATGTCACGTTTGCTATCACGCTGGCAACAGCCGGACGCGGTGGGGCGCACCCAGTGCGTTACGCCGGAACGCGCCGGCTGGGGATATGTCGGCTTTGAGGCGTTTGAGCTGCAGGAGGGGCAGACGCTGACGCTGCCCGCCGTCAGCGAAGAGCGCTGTCTGGTGCTGGTCGCCGGGCGCGCCTCCATCAGCACGCCTTCCGCGCAGTTTAACGACATTGGCGAGCGGATGAGCCCGTTCGAGCGCATCAGGCCGTGGGCGGTTTACGTTACCCCGCAGGAGACGGTGCAGGTGAAGGCGCTGACGAGGCTGGAGCTGGCGGTCTGCGCCGCCCCCGGCAAAGGCACATACCCGACACGGTTGATTGCGCCGCAGGATATCGACACTGAAGCGCGGGGCAAAGGCCATAACCAGCGCTATGTGCACAATATTCTGCCAGAAGATAAGCCCGCCGACAGCCTGCTGGTGGTTGAGGTGTGGACCAATGAGGGCTGCACCAGCTCGTACCCGAGCCACAAGCACGACACGGATAACCCGCCGCAGGAGACGTATCTGGAGGAGACCTACTACCATCGCCTCAACCCCGGGCAGGGGTTCTGCATGCAGCGGGTTTACACCGACGACAGAACGCTGGATGAGTGCATGGCGGTCTACAACCGTGATGTGGTCATGGTGCCGAAGGGCTACCATCCGGTGGCGACGATGGCCGGGTATGACAGCTATTACCTCAACGTGATGGCCGGGCCGGTGCGCAAATGGATGTTCACCTGGGAAGAGGACCACGCGTGGATTAATCGCGATTATCCCGCAGATGGCGGGCGCTGAGGCTGTTTTTTGCCGGGTGGCGCTGCGCTTACCCGGCCTACAATTCGCAAAAAATTACTTTGCTTCAATCGCCTGCTCAATCGTCCGGGCAACGATCTCCGGCTGGCTTACCATCGACACGTGGCTCGCCGCCACCTCCGTGGTTTTCGCATGGATCGTCTTCGCCATCGCACGTTCAAGCGCCGGGTTAATCATCCGGTCATTCTGACTCACCACATACCAGCTCGGTTTGTTGTGCCATGCGGCGTGAGTCACTTTTTCTGCGAAAGCGTCGCCCTTAATTGGCCCCTGCGTGGCCGCAATGGTCTGTTGTTCAACCGGTTTCACATCCGGCGCGAAGTCCTTCCTGACGGCCTCCGTTGGCAGATATAAATAGCCGTCCGCCGTTTTGGCGATGCCCGTGCTGCCCGGCGGAGCAGGGACGCTTCCCGCGAGATCCGCCGTCGACTGGCCGGAGTCCGGCGCGAACGCCGCCACATACACCAGCGATTTCACCCGCGCATCGTTGCCCGCTTCACTAATCACGGTGCCGCCCCACGAGTGGCCCACCAGCACCACGTCGCCGTGCGCCCGGGCGATGGCTCGCTGCGTGGCGGCCACGTCATCTTTTAGCGAGGTGAGCGGCAGCTGGACGGCAATCACCTCTGCGTGCTGTTTCTGCAACAGGGTAATCACCTTATTCCAGCTGCTGCCGTCGGCAAACGCGCCGTGTACCAGCACGACGCTGGTTTTACTCTCCGCGAAGGCGCTGGCGGAAAGGGCCAGCAGACCTGCGGTCAGTACAGACAGTGCTTTCATTTTCAGATTCCTTAAAAATGGTGGATCGCCGCATGGGGCGGTACGGTGAATTCAAGGGTTTTGTGATCGACAGGCTTATGGGTCGGATCGGCCAGAATAATCGTGACCTTGTGTTTACCGGCGGGGAGTCCCACCAGAATCACCGGCTCTCCGCTGGTATCCGCCCAGTGCCACGGCGCGTCATCCACCACCACGTGAATGTGTCCGATGCGCGGGGTCACCCTGAGCGCATCAGGGCCGAACACCGGCTCGATACACAGATTTTCGACGCGATACTGAATAAAGACCGCCCCTTTGCTCAGCGGACCGGCGAGCGGTGGATCGACAATCAGCCTGGCGGGGGGCTGCGGGTGTTCCAGCGGGGCAACGGCAGCAGGGCCGTTGACGTCTGCGGCGCTGAGGTTGTCCAGGGGCGCAGCCCCGGCGCTGGCCGACGCCAGGGCAAGTATCGGCAGCAGTAAAAATCGACGATTCATCTTTATCTCCTTATCCGTTGCGAGTGATAACGGAGACAGAAGACCATTTTTATGTATCGGCGATATTTGCCGGAGGGGGCGTTTTGTACCCGTTTGTCAGCGTGTCGCGCTGGATACAGTGCGTTACATTCTGCCTGCGCGAACGGCGCACAATCGTTATCGCCAGACCGGCAATCACCAGCGTTAACCCGGTGGAAACCCACATTGCCCCTGCGATCCCCAGCGTTTTGTTGAGCCATGCGTAAGCAAACGGCGACGCTGCCGCTATCAGCTGCGCGGGGATCAGCAGCAGACCTGTGCGGCGGGCATAGTTTTCCGCGCTAAACAGCGCCAGCGGCAGGGTGGCTTTAACGATAGTCACCAGCCCGTTGATGGCCCCATAGCCCAGCACAAACCCGGCGGCGCAACAGACAAACAGGGCGCTGCTTATCCCCACAAGAAAACAGAGCGGCATGGCGAGAGCGGTAAAAAGCGTTAAGGAGAAGGGCGTTAAGCGGGCACCGGCCACAACCTCCAGCGCGCGGGCACCCGTCTGCCCGAACCCCCACAGCATGCCGATGGCGACCGGCAGGCCGCAGCTTGCAATAAATTCCGGCAGATGGGTGGACGTACCGTTAGAGACAAAAGTGATGAGGGCAATGAAGGCGGCATAAAGCCAGCCGTTACGCCGTTCGTTTTTCAGCGGCGGCGCGCTGACCTTTGTCGTCACCGCCAGCCGCTGCCGGGGAAGGGTGCGTATCAGCGCCGCGCTGAGCAGGCCTGCGAGGGCATAGACGCGTAACGCCTCCTGCCAGCTCATGATGTGGAGCAGGCCATCGCCCAGCGGCCAGAAGACGGCGGAGGCCAGCCCGCCCGCCAGCGTGACGCGTGAGATCGTTCTTCGCGCCTGCTGCCCGTAGAGGTTGACCAGCGCGGCGAACAGCGCATCGTACAGCGACAGGCGCATCCCGACGCCGGTGACCAGCCATGCGCAGTACCAGCCGGACAGCGTCTGGGTAGACGCCATCCCTGCGCAGCTGATGGCGATCAGCAATGTGCCGCTCATCACCACCGTCTGGCCGCCAAAGCGCGCCAGCAGACGGGCAACAAAAGGAGAAACCGCCGCCATCACCAGCATCGCCAGCGTCAGGCCGAGGTAAATCTGCGGGGATGACCATCCCCGGTCGGCTGAAATGGCCAGCGCGAAGGTGCCGGGCATATAAAACGAGATCCCCCAGTTGATGAGCTGATTACAGCCCGCCGCGAGGGCGAGGCGGCGAGGCAGGGCCGGTGTTTCCATTGTTTTCACTCCGTTATGCAGTTGTCCTGAGCATAACGGCCGCGGTATTGTGCTGGCAGGGCCGCAACCTTATGCGCGGTATAAGAGAAACTTTGAATGACGACGCTTAATCTGGGCTATCTCGCGACGTTCCGTCTGGTTCACCAGCGCGGGAGCTTTTCCGCCGCGGCGGATCTGCTGGGCATTTCCCAGCCCGCCGTCAGCCTGCAAATTCGCCAGCTGGAGCAATTTCTGCAAACGCGACTGGTGGAGCGTACCGGGCGGGGCATCAGGGTGACGGCAGCCGGTGAGGCTCTGCTGGCGCATGGGGAGCGCATTCAACAGGCGGTGGATGAAGCCATCCGCGCCGTGAGCGCCTTCAGCCATGATGTGAGCGGCACCATTACGCTCGGCACGGGCGCAACCGCCTGCATTCATCTGCTGCCGCCGCTGCTGGAACAGCTACGCAGCGACTATCCACTTCTGAACGTGGGGGTAACCACGGGCAACACCCTGGATATCGTCAGGGCCATCGAGGAGAACCGTCTCGATATGGGGCTGGTGACGCTGCCGGTGAGTAGCAGAGCGCTGGACGTCCTGCCGGTGATGGAGGAAGAGTTTGTTTTTATCGCCTCGCGGGAGCAGCAGGAGGCTTTCAGGGCGTTTACCCCGGAGGCGTTATATGCTCACCCGCTGATTGCCTTTGAATCCGGCAGCGGTACCCGGGCGCTGATCGAGGGCTGGTTTGCAGCCAGTGGCTCAGGGATCGCGCCGGTGATGCAGCTTGGCAGTATCGAGGCGATCAAGCGCATGGTGCGCGCAGGGCTGGGCTACAGCATTGTGCCGCGCATGGCGGTGGAGCAGGAGGCCGATCGTGACGGGCTATGCGTGAGGTCGCTGACGCCGGTGCTGCATCGGCAGCTGGCCGTGGTGATGCGACAGGATAAAATCCTCAGCAAAGGGATAGCAGGCATTATTCGGTTAGTGCAAAACTCTCCGGCGAGCTAGCGGTCAGCCGTGTCGACGGTCAGGCTGGTTTGCTGAGACTGGAGTTTGTCCTGATGGTGATACCAGGCGCCAATCGAAGAGTAAACGAAGCGGCCAAAGAAAAAGAGGAAGCTGATTAACAGTATGATGCGGGTCATCCGGGTGTTAAATCGATGTCGTTTGCGCATACGCGTGACCTGACTCACTCTGTTTTTCCTGGGTAAGCCCTTTTGGGCGATAAGGATATTAAGGCACAGCGGGAAGATGGGGTCAATTCTGCAATGTGTAAATAACCGTCAACGTTTACATTATCTGATGTTATTGAAATTTATTAATGCATTTACCATCTTGATAACGTGAGGAAAATTATTTCAAAAAAGCGCCGCGAAACGTTATTTGCGTAAATTAGTTTGATTTAGGTCAACGGATTCTCAAGCCTGGTATTTAAAATCCTTCCTCCACACTGTTCGCCCTGCACATTGCCGGGCGGCGCGTACGTCAGGTCGGATGCCTGTCTTTATGTTCCCCAGGGACTGAAAGGGGTTAAACCGGGCATCTATGAACATTCTCGCTTTCCTGAAACGCAATAAAGACCGCTGGTGGGCGCTGCCGCTTATTTTGCCAGTGGTTTTGCTGCCCGTGCTGAGTGCAGCCAATACCCTGACGCAGCTGGGCGACGGTATTGTGGCGCTCTATTATTTGCCGCTCTCTTTTCTGCTCGCATTAATGCTCTTCTTTGGCTTTGCCGCCGTGCCTGGAATTGTGTTATCGCTGTTTATCCGTTATTACGACGCGGTCGGGCTGTTTGAAACCGTCGCCGGTGTGCTGCATTTTATTGTTCCTCTCGTGCTGAGCTGGGGGGGGTATCGCGTTTTTGCCCCCAGACGCAATATGACGGGGTACGGCGATATCCGGCTGATGCCGCAGCGCCTGTTCTGGCAGGTCTTCTGTCCTGCAACGCTGTTTCTCGTGTTGTTTCAGTTTGCGGTCTATCTGGGCGTGTATGAGAGTCGTCAGAGCCTGGCGGGGCTCAACCCGCTCAATATTCGCACGCTCATTAACTATCAGGCGCTGCTGGTCAGCGGGCTGACAGGCGTACCGTTGAGCTATCTGCTGATCCGCCTGATTCGTCATCCGCGCTATCTCACCCGTTTTATCTCGCAGATCCGTCTTCAGATAGACAAAAAGGTGACGCTCGTTGAGTTTTTGCTGTGGGCGATTACGCTTGGCGGGTTGCTTTCGCTGCTGTTGCTCCCGATGAATGAAAACAGCTCCATTTTCACCACCAACTACACCCTGTCGTTGCTGATGCCGGTGATGCTCTGGGGGGCGATGCGTTTTGGCTATAAGCTGATATCGCTGATCTGGACACCGGTGCTGCTGGTGTCTATTCACTATTTTTATCACTATATCCCGGTGAACGCGGGGTATGACATCCAGCTGGCGATCACCTCTTCCAGTTATCTGGTCTTCTCGTTTGTGGTGATTTATATGTCGATGCTGGCGACTCGCCAGCGTGCGGTGAATAAACGCACCCGCAGGCTGGCGCTGCTCGACCCGGTCGTACATATGCCTAACCTGCGGGCGCTGTCGCGCGATCTGGCGAAGAACCCATGGTCGGCGCTCTGCCTGCTGCGCATTCCGGAGCTGGAAATTCTGGGCCGAAATTACGGCGTGCTGCTGCGTATTTTGTACAAACAGCAGCTGGCGCAGTGGATTAACGGCACGCTTCAGCCTAATGAGCAGGTATATCACCTGACCGGCTGCGACCTGGCGGTACGGCTTAACGCAGAATCACACCAGCAGCGCATTGATACCCTCGACGAGCATATCAAACAGTTCCGCTTTGTCTGGGATGGCATGCCGCTGCAGCCGCAGGTTGGCGTGAGCTACTGCTATGTCCGCTCCCCGGTTACTCATCTTTATCTGGTACTGGGCGAGCTGGGGGTGGTTGCCGATCTGTCGCTCTCCTCCAACCATCCGGAAAATCTTCAGCAGCGTGGCGCTGTCCATCTGCAGCGCAGCCTGAAGGATAAAGTCGCGATGATGAGTCGCCTGCAAAAGGCGCTCGATAACAACGCTTTTACCCTGCTGGCGCAGCCCGTTCGCGGCCTGCGGGGCGATCGCTATCACGAAATTCTGCTGCGGATGCCGGACGTAGACGGGCTATTGCTCTCCCCCGATCAATTCCTGCCCGTCGCGCAGGAGTTTGGTCTCTCCTCGCGGGTGGATTTGTGGGTGCTGGACCACACCCTGCGCTTCCTGGCAGAACACCGCGAGCAACTGCCCGGTCATCGTTTTGCCATTAATCTGGCCCCTTCAACCGTTTGTCGGGTACAGTTCCCGCTTGAGGTGAGCCGCCTGCTGGCGAAATACGCCATTGAGCCGTGGCAGCTGATTTTTGAGGTGACGGAGTGCAGCACCTTCGGCAACGGGGAGCAGGCGCAACACATCCTCCAGCAGCTGCAGAAAATGGGGGTACGCATTGCGATTGATGATTTTGGCACCGGCTATGCCAGCTATGCGCGGCTGAAAAGCGTGGATGCCGATATTCTCAAGATTGACGGCAGCTTTATTCGCAACATCGTCAATAACAGCCTGGATTACCAGATAGTGGCTTCAATCTGCCATCTGGCGCGCATGAAGAAAATGCTGGTGGTGGCTGAGTACGTCGAGACCGAAGAGATACGCAGCGCGGTTCACGCGCTGGGCATCGATTATGTGCAGGGGTATCTGATTGGCAGGCCGGTGGCGCTTGCCTCGCTGCTGGAGGCAGAGGCGTCCGTAGCGGACGCCTGAGCCGTTACGCCGCGACGTCGGCGCTCTCTTCTTCGATCTTGAGCAGCCAGCCGGTGACCGCTTCCCAGTACTGCTGCTCTTTTTCCAGGTCCAGCAGGACCAGCGCGTTCTGGCTAAACCAGTCGTGCGGGAAGCAGAGCGTCCAGTGATGGTCGTCGGTTTTCAGCTTCAGCGTGGGCGGGGTGGTGGTGGCCTGACGCTGGTTATTGAGCAACACGCCCAGGCGCAGCAGCTGAATCAGCGGCAGGAACTGCTTCTTCTTGAACAGCGTGAAGCGCGGCAGATCGTCGAGCTTGATGGCTTTACGGTGATAGCGCACCAGGGTCGCCATCATGGTCTGCTGCTCCTGGTTGAAGCCCGGCAGATCGCTGTTTTGCAGAATGTAGGCCGAATGACGGTGCATGCCGCTGTGGTTGATGTTCAGTCCCACTTCGTGCAGCATCGCGGCCCATTTCAGCAGGGCGGCGAGCTGCGGATGCGCAAGTTTAGGATTCTGCTCCTGCCATTGTTCGTACATCTGTACGGTGGTTTCCAGCACGCGCTTCGCCTGGTCGCGGTCGATGTTGTACTGGTTTGCCAGGCTTTGCGCGGTGCGGCTGCGAATATCCTGGTGGCGGAATCGGCCTTCCATCTCGTAGAGCACGCCTTCACGCAGCGCGCCGTCGGAGAGACGCAGCTCCTTGATGGCCAGCGCATCGAACACGCCGCAGAGAATAGCCAGCCCCGGTACGAACACCGCTTTACGCTCGTCGGAAAGCCCCGGCAGGCTTAAGGCGTCAAAACTTTTATGTTTCAGTACTTCTTCGGTCAGCAGCGTCAGGCGCTCGGGGGTGATAAACCCGTCTTTTTCACCCATCGCCAGCAGCACTTCATGCGCCGCTTTGATGGTGCCTGATGCGCCCAGCGCCACGTTCCAGCCCTGGATCCGGTACTGCCAGGCCAGGTTTTCCAGTTTCTGGACGGCCGCCATCCTCGCCCGCTGGAAGTTCTCACGGGTGATGGTGCCGCCCGGGAAGTACATCTGCGCGAAGCTGACGCAGCCCATCCGGCGACTTTCCACCAGACGCGGCTCAAAGTCTTCGCCGATCACAAGCTCTGTAGAGCCGCCGCCGATATCGATAACCAGCTTGCGCCCTTTTTCCGGCTGGGTATGCTCAACGCCCATAAAAATCAGGCGCGCCTCTTCGTTACCGGAGATGATCTCAATCGGGTAGGGGATCACTTTCTCCGCCCGCTTGAGGAACTCTGGCGCGTTCAGGGCCTGACGCAGGGTATGGGTGCCCACGATGCACACGCTGGAGGGCGAAAAGCCCTGCAGGCGTTCAGCGAACAGCGACAGACAGTTTAAGCCGCGCTCCATCGCCTCTTCGCTAAGCATGCTGCGTTCATCAAGGCCATCCGCCAGGTGTACGCGCTGCTTCAGACGACCGATGATCTGCAGCGCGCCATCCACCTCACGGGCGATGACCATGTGGAAACTGTTAGAGCCTAGATCGACCGCGGCGAATTCCTGCGGGCGTGGGGTCTTATCATTTATCGGCATAGGTTAATCGGGTTGCTCGAGTGATTTGATATAGTCGTAAATCGCCAGTTGTGACCGCACTTTACGGCGGTTGCCGCGCGGCACATAGCGGTTACTCAGTTCTTTGTCGATATAGCGTGCTTTCACGGTATCGCTGAACAGAATCTCGATAATATCGAGGATCTGCTGCTTCAGACGCGGATCCAGCAGCGGTGCCGCGACTTCAATTCGGTAGTCAATATTGCGCGTCATCCAGTCTGCAGAAGAGAGATAGACCTGCTTATCACCCGCATTATCAAAAATATAGACCCGATCGTGTTCCAGGTAGCGGTCAACAATACTGATCACCCGAATATTGTCACTGATGCCTTCCAGTTCCGGGATCAGCGAGCACATGCCGCGGATCAGCAGGTTAACCGGCACGCCGGAGCTGGACGCCGCATACAGGCGGTCTACCAGACCTTTGTCGACCAGGTTGTTGAGCTTCAGGGTGATGCCGGACGACAGCCCTTTCTGAGCATTGGCGATCTCTTTGTCGATCATATCGTACAGCAGACGGCGCGAGTTCTGTGGGGACACCAGCAGATAGTCGAAGCTCACCGGGCGGTACGGGTTCTCAATAAAGTTGAACACCCGACGCACCTCGTTGGTGATGCGCGCATCGGCGGTCAGCAGCGAGTAGTCGGTATAAATTCGCGCGGTTTTCTCGTTAAAGTTCCCGGTACCGATGTGGGCATAGCGCACCACGTCGTCACCCTCTTTGCGGGAGATGAGGAACAGCTTGGCGTGAATTTTCAGCCCCGGCGCGGAGAAGATGACGTGTACGCCCGCTTCCGTCAACCGGCGCGCCCAGTGAATGTTCGCCTCTTCGTCGAAGCGCGCCTGCAGCTCCACCACCACGGTAACTTTTTTACCGTTGTGCGCGGCGTGGATCATCGCATCGATAATGCGGGAATCTTTGGCCACGCGGTAGATGTTGATTTTGATCGCCAGCACGCTCGGGTCGAAGGAGGCCTGACGCAGCAGCTCCAGCACGTGTTCAAACGTGTGATACGGATAGTAGAGCAGGACGTCGCGTTCGCGGATGGCGTCGAAACCGTTGCGGAATTTATCAAACCACAGATGGCGCAGGCGCGGCAGCGGTTTGTTTACCAGATTGGCCTTACCGACGTTCGGGAAGCCGATAAAGTCTTTAAAGTTGTGGTAACGGCCACCCGGCACGATGGAGTCATAGCGCGAAATGGTCAGTTTCTCGCGCAGCATTTCCACCATCGCGTCCGGCATATCGCGCTGATAAACAAAGCGCACCGGCTCCGCCGTCAGGCGCTGCTTGAGGCTGGAGGACATCAGCTCCATCAGGCTGGCTTCCATCTCGTGCACCAGGTCATATTCGGCGTCACGGGTCATCTTCATCGAGTAGGCGTTTAACGCGTCGTAATCGAAGAAGCCTTTAAAGATGTCATCCAGACAGTA
>ERZ808227.25-NODE-25-length-27144-cov-7.388866_pt1 | contig 27144 bp, 31 predicted proteins | sample MGYA00521246_ERZ808227 | MGnify/ENA primary metagenome ERZ808227 (study PRJEB31515, sample SAMN02934712) | indoor metagenome | biome: House; feature: Kitchen Counter; material: surface | place: USA: Illinois | collected 2012-02-11 ... | reverse complement strand
TATTGCTGCCACCGCTTTCAACGCCGCCATGCGTATGCTTATCAACGATTGAGCCATCCACCAACTGCAGGCGGCCGTCAGGCAGAATTTTCAGGCCGTTCAGGTTGAACCCTCCAGGCGCGGTACCGGCTATAGCCCCACTTGAAGGATTAAGGCTCAGTTTTGTTCTGCCATCATCGCTGCGCAGCTCAACCGCGCTGCCACTGATACCACTGATTTTCTGCGCCTGCGACTGCGGCCCGACGATACAGAACGCATCCGATAAATCATGCACCCGGTCGTCGACAGGCTCCTGTACCCCGCCGTTCTGCCACCAGAAATCGATACAGCGGTCAGCGAAAATTACCAGGCATTCATCGCCAGCTTTCACCGGGAACGTTAGCGTGCAGCCGCCGCCACGAGGAAATATCACCGGCACATCCACCAGCAGCGGGTAATTTTTGGTAACGCGGTTTCCGTCGTTATCCGTTTCAACCGAACGGATCGCAGGCTGCACAACCGCCGTCACCGCGCCGGGATCGAATGACTGAACGATGCCAGGCAAAGCGACGCGGATTTGGTTCTTTGTTGTCTCCCGCTCAGATTTAAATGTTTCGGCAAGATCGCCGCTGCGGGTCTGGTCAGATACTGCCATTTTGTAGGCTCCAGAAAGCAAAAAACCCGCCGGGTGGCGGGTTTGATGGATTCGATTTTATCTATGAAGCTTTAGCTGATTTTAACTGTTCCCAGCGCTCAAAATACATTTCAGCAGCCGCAATGGCATCCTGCCCCATTTCTTGAGAAACAGTTACGCCCGTTAGGTCATAGTCCGCTTCATTTCTGGCGTCCCGCGACTGCCGAAGTACGAAAGCCAGGGATTTCAGAGTATTTGTCGGATATGGCTCTGATTTGCACTCAGAGGGCGTTGACATATAGCCCACAGTATTTTTGTGATGCTCATGGGTAAAATGCGGTATTGCAGTAAGTGAGCTAATAGACTCATGCAACATACTGTAATAAGCCCTTGAGATAGCGCTTCGAAACCCACTCTCAATATTTTCAGACAGACATAACCGGGCGGTATCGAGAATCTGATTGCTAGTTACCGACATGGTAGCTCACTCCCGTATGCAACTGACGCGGAGAGGAAAATCTCGCTAACAGGGAACAATCATCCAGTTTAGATTCAGCACACACTCTATCAGCCAGATCGAAGTTCATCTTAGCGATAGCTTTAGGCTCAAGGTTTTTGATATCGACAACATAGCAACCGCTTCCACTAAGCTGAACGAAACCCGTGGCAGCCTTGTACTCGCTTAACAAGGTCCAGATTATGGATGCCAAGGTCTGGAATTGTTCCTTCGAACACTGTGTAGCGTTATAGAAGTTATCCATTTCTGCAAGGAGTTCTTCTTTGTGCTTCATAGCATTACTCCTGCCTTCTGATTCAGAAAGAAGCTTGATGTGCTCTTCCATGTAAAATTCAAGCTGTTCACGCTCGCCGTAACGGTACGCCCAACTGTATGCGTTGTGACTAAAGAGCTTTGTCCGATACTTCTTAGCCAATGGGACACAAACATCCCTGAGCTCATTATAGCTAAATGTATTGAGTAGAATGTGATGATAGTGCATTGCCAGCGTTACATCGTTTACGTCTAAGCTGACTCTGAGATAGCGTAACGCGCTATCAATCTTTCCAGTTATTGCATCCAGATAAGATAGTGCAATGTTGGTAACAGGCGTCGGAGAAGCAGAAAGCTCCTCTCGAATTTTCTTTTCAGTGAAGGGGTCTAAACCTTCCTGATCCAGTAGAAGCGCGTTGAATTGTTCAACATACTTTTGCGCTTTTTCTAATGGGATGCCTGCCGCCATGGATTCTTTCTCTTACTAAAGGGACTGTGATTGTGGACTTTGAACAATATCTCGTCAACCTTAAAACACATATCGGAAGATTGACGTCAAACTTTAGCGTAGCACTTTCTTACACGGGAAAGAGCCGATGATTCTCGGCGCGTCCATGCTGTTCTGCAGCAGCTGGACATTCAGGAAACGCTTTTCGGTGCCTGGGCGACGAATGTATTCAAAGCCGTAGTTGTTACCGTCTTTGGCAGGCATAAGCCCCATGTCAATCTTAATGCCATCAGCACCAAGATTAGTAATTTTCTGAGATGTGACGCGTTCACCGTTAATCATGTCCATTTCACCCAATCTTGCAGTGATGGTGTAAGGCCCACAATAAGCGGTGTACCCGCTTGCTGATGCCCCAAATGACATAAAGGCAACAATTAAAATGGATAAGGCTTTCAAATTTACCCCCGGTTAAGCGAGTCCTGAGTGCGGAGATCCGCCGCGCCACGCGCTTCGCACATCATATCCATGTACCACGCCTGGCCTCTTGTGTCGCCAGTGTACATAATCCCGCGCACAATATAAACGCCATCCGTTGCGATGCTGGCAGGCTGCGCCGTGGTGCCGCTAAGCGTGATATTTCCGTCCGTGTTCTGGTCGGTGATGCGACCACCAGCCATCGCGATATCGTTGTTCGACAGCGCGGTGCGGAATACCGAAGCCTGATCCAGCTGAATGAGCCCGTTAACCCGGATGTTGGGGTTAATCAGCGCGCGGACGTTAACGCCGTTGCCGATAGTCTGCTGCGGCATACAGATAAGCCCGGTGGCGCTGTTAAGCACAATCGCGTCGTGAACATATTCGTTGTTCGCCACCATCTGCCGCTGACCATCCACGAACTGCCATGTTGCGCCACATTGTCCGGCCACGTTATCCATAAGATGCCGTGTCATGCCGAACAGTACCCGGCCCCGGGGAAACACGGTAGCGGGCATTTCAGGCGTCAGCCCTTCGGTCGCGCCTTTGGCCTCGAAGTCTTTCATCAGCGCGCGGTTCACGTCTGCGACCGTGTAACCAGCTGCCAGCGTCTGCGAGGTTATGCTGGTGGCAAACGCCAGATCCGTATCGGCTGCCTGAATCAGGACGTAGGAATCAATGGGGCTGTCTTTACCGGTGACCGAGTAGCGTATTTCGCCGCTGAAAATCAGTCCGTAGTTCCGGCCATCACTCTGGCCCACGTCCGACGCGTCGACTTCGCGCACGGTCCCGACATCGCTTGCCGACACCTCCGGCGCGATACCATCGTAACCGGCAATCAGCCGCACTTTCGAAAACTCCTGCCCGGTGATGCGGTTCACGGTATCTGCCGAGAGGTTGTAGATTTTGAATGTTCCCACCCGTGACGCGCTGCTGATGTTGAACCAGTCGATCGTAAAGGTCACTTTAAAATCGCTGAGCTCGATACCCTGCCCGTTCTCGTCCACGAGCTGCTGCTCGAAATGTCTCATCCAGTTCTGTGACATGCTTACTCCGTTGATACCAGTAAATGACTGCGGCCGCCCAGGTCGGTTTTCGTCGGATAATCCTGTGTACTGTCGTCACAGACCACCACCAGCTTAAAGCCGAGGCCCATATAGGCGTACTGCGCCAGCAGGTCAGCGCCCGTGACGAGAGGAATACCGGAGATTACCGGCTCCCCCCTGTCGTTCTGCAGGTCCAAAATCCAGTACAGATCGCGCCAGGTGATGCTAATCCGCCAGGTGGTACCTGCCAGAATGATGCTGAATTGCTGGTTATCCGCTGTCAGCGGGATTTCTTGAATTGCCATTAGCCGAGCCCCAGTAATGACGCCGCGTTACCCGTGATGCTTTTCAGCAGCGAGGTATTTGGCGGCTTTGTAGTTTTGGTGCCGGTATTAAGTACCGCCGACGTGCTGGCCCCGTCCTTCATGTTGGTTTTATCTGCGACGGTGATCTGCTGCGTCTGCGAGATAAGAACCTCCCTCAGGGTGAGGACGGCAGATAATACGTTTTCGGTCGTCTTGTCTGTCGTCACTTCCAGCGCGCGGATCAGCATGTTGCTGTATAGCCGCTTACCGGTCACCACATCGAAAGGAATACGGCTCGCCTGCAGGTCAAGAATCTCCTGATACGTCTGCTGGGGACTCAGGCCCAGTAAGCTGGTGGCCGTCAGATTGCTGGCAAAATCCAGCAACGCTCCGCCACCAGCGAAACCGACCTCCATCACCACTTCGGACGGCTTTTTGTAGGCGTGATCAGCGATGGCGGCCCCGACCTCGACAGGGTGCTCTGTTATCTCCAGCGTATCGGTATGCTTCTCAGAAACAACCACACTGGGGACAATCATCCCTATTTTCCGGCTCTGCTGCTGAAAGAGCGTAGAGAGAATATCCATTAGCCCACCTTCGTTTGATTACCGCGCATGACCTGGGCGTTTGCCGACTGCTGGCGGCGTTCAACTTCTGAACCCACCTGACGCGGGTCACCACCACCGTAGATGTGGTAGGTGTTTTGTTGCTGTACCTGAGCTCCGGGCGCGGGCATGTTGCTTAACACCTTCGGAATGTAGTTGCGGGTTTCCTGAGGCATAAGGGCCATCCCGTGCTTCTGCACGTTACCGATCCCCCAGTTGTATGAGGCCAGCGCCTTGCTCAGGTCACCGCCGTTCGCCTGCAGCAGCTGTGAGAGATACTTTGCTGCTGCCTGCGCGGCCTTCTCCGGGTCGAAAACATCGTTTCCGCGCAGCCCCATGTCACGCGCCGTGCCGTCCATAAACTGAAACAGGCCTTTAGCGCCAGCGCCTGAAACGGCGAACTGATTACCGCCCGATTCCGTTATGGCCACGCTGCGCAGTAACCCCTCCGGAAGCCGGTAGAGCTGTTCCAGGTTGGTAAGCATCGGCTGCATCCATCCCAGCAGCTCAGAGCCTGCTTTGGTTGGCTGTGGCCGCTTTACTGACTGGCCGAGCTGTTCAGGGTCATCCTCACCAAACCAGCCGCGCACCGTTCGGCCCACGCTGCGAGGATCGAATCCCCAGTGCTCTTTAATCCAGTCGGCGGTACCGTTGGCGCTGTCTGTTACCATCGGCATCGCTGACGGATTTTCGCTGCCCTGATTAAGCATCTGTTTGCCAATGCTGGCAGCATCAGCCCAGCGACCATCTTTAATTGCGTTGAGCAGGTCGGCGATCATGTTCAACATTTTGCTGAACTCGCCCATCTGGTCGATGAAGTTGCTGAAATCCCACTTCAGGGACCATGATTTGGGGTCAATGTTGAGCAGTTTCGCCAGCGCTTTCGCCAGTTCATTAACAGACCCTTTCAGGTCACGAACCATCTTCAGCGCAGCGTCGACTTCTGGCTTCCACTTGCCCCAGTCAATCAGGCTATCCCCGCCTTCCTTCCAGGTTTGATAGTCTTCCCACAGAAGGGCAATCCCCGCCGCCAGCGCGGTAATGAGGCCAATCGGCGACATCCAGAACGTACTGTTCAGAATGCGCAGCGCAATAGTCAGCGCACCAAACAGCGAGATCAGTTCCCGGGTTTGCTTATCCAGCGATTGCCACCAGGTGATAAGGCTGGATGTTCCCTCAATAAGCCTGAAGAACAACCGCCCGATGATGTCCCCGAGCGCCAGAATGCCTTTTATGGCTTTCGTCAGGGTCTGCTCGATACGCGGGAAGTTATCCAGGATATGACGGCGCAGCGTGTCCAGCGAACCCGCCAGGCCACCAGCAAGATTAGAGCCGATTTTGTCACGGGCCATGCCCGCCATCGCGCTGAACTCGCGCAGGGAGGTCATGAATTTGTTGGAGCTTTTGGCCGCCTCGTCAGCATTGAAGCCGATAGCCTTCGCCATCGCGCTGTACTGCCCGGAGAAACCACCGACACCCCGGCGCATCGCCATGAGGGTATTTTCGTCAATGCCCAGCATCTGCGCATACTGGTTAGCCCGGTAGTACGGCATGCTGCTGAGCTTCTGGCCGACACCCGTAAAGATAGCGGCCATGTCGCGCATGTTACCGCTGGCGTCACGGGTCTGTACGCCCAGGCGATTCAGGAAGCCTTCCGCGCCGGGATTGTTACGAACAAACCGGGAGAGGCTTTCCAGAGAGGAGCGCGCCGCGTCCACGCTGCCGCCCACCTGCGAAACCGCATAGCCAATAGACTGAATCCCCTGAACCGTCGCGCCAGTGCGCTGTGACGCCCAGTAGAGGTTATCGAGCCCGGAGGCGATCTTAGCCGTAAAGGCCACTACGGTAAGCGCGGCACCTTCGACGGCCAGCCCCATTTTGATGGCGTTTGCGGTCGTGCCGGCGAGGACTGAATCGAACTTTTCCGCGCCTGCTTCGTCGATATCAAAACCGAGCGAGACGAGGAAATCTTTAATAGTCTCAGCGTTCATTATCCTCTCTCCATTTCTCTATACGGCGCTGGTTGTCAGCCTTAACGGCCAGGTGGTCATTCATCAGCGCGATATCGCACAGATCGACAGATCCATCCTTCAGCGCGTAATAAGGGATTAACCCGGCGTCAACCGGGTCAAGGAGATAAGACAGCCCGTCAGGCAGGCTGTTGAGGGTTAGCCCTGAGGCTGGTCCGCCGTCGCGCTGGTAGGGCTCACGGGCAAAAAATTTCCCAGCGAATCGGCGACCACCCGCGCCACCAGCTGCAGCATAGTTAGCAGGTCGATATCATCGAACATCAGCTGACCGCTGTTAAATACCGGCGTCCATCCGTCCATGTGCTTACGTGATACTACGGCTAGGCACGGATGAATAATCGCGTTGGTGTCTTCTTCGGTCAGGGAAGACAGTTCCTCAGCGATACGCGGAAGCAGGGTTTCAAATACCGGTTTCAGCTGATCGAATTTCACGGTGTCGATTTTGCCATCAGCAGGCAGCAGGGAGCGAATGCTCCCGAAATCTGACATCATGCCCGCCAGCACCGGCAGCAGCTTACGGGTCACTTTCAGCTGGTCAAAAACGCTGAGTTTTGCCACGCGGTAATCGTGGCCTTTGATTGAGCATTCCATCTGTTAAAACTCTCCGAGTACCTGGTCGATTTTGCCGCAGTCAAACACCCAGGGCATCGTATTACCGGCCTTAGCGTTGGCGTTATCCGGCTGTTTCTGGAACGCCACGCTGCGCGCCGTGATGATGTCTCCACTCACCTTGTTTCGGATCACAATGACGTTGTTCCCCCAGGTGCCTGAGGACTGACTCTGCGCGTTGTACGCCAACGACAGCTTTTTGTTTGTCGGTGAGGTTTTCAGCAGGTTGACGGTTACCGTGCCGCTTTTGTCCACGTGCAGGCTGTGCATCACTTCGCCGTCAGCACCGATGGTCATGGTGTTTTTGGGGCCGCCCATTGCAACGGTGATCCCCTCCTCTGAACTGGCGGAACCGTAGCCCAGATCAATCTCGCCAGTCGGGCCAGAGAGGGACGCCGAAACGTCCATAAAAGAATAAGTAGCCATTCATGTTCTCCTTAGCGAACGACGTTGATCTGAACATCAGCGAAATGAACCGCACCCGCCAGCTTACAGGCCACCTGAATAACCGGTGCCTTACGTGCTTCGCGGTCTGCCTGCGCCTGCTCGGAAATCGGCTGCGCGTAGACGTAATAGCCTTTTGTCAGCGTATCGCCGGAATCCAGCTGCCCGATCGGGCCGCCGTTCCATACACCGGCAGCCACCAGCCCGTTTGTGACAGACTGATCCATCGACTGTTCGACATTGGAAAGGAGGCGCGTAACGCCAGCATCGGTCTGTGGGACTTTGGTTGTGCTGGTGTAGAGCAGGTTATACAGGTTGGTCTGAACGTAATTCTGCAGCCAGTCGAGCCCGTGGCGTTCATCGAAGAAATCACCGCTGGACATGACGCCCTGCTGCAGGATTGCCGTATCATTCTGGTAGTACACAAACACGTTGCAGTTCTTGGCATCCAGCGCCGCCGCCTGATTGGTGGTCAGGGTTTCATACGTGATCCCCGGCTCCTGTTTGAACTTCAGGGTAATGGTGGTGTTGCTGCCGTTGAAATTCACGGTAAACGCGCGGCCAAACGCCGACAGCGCGGCGTACTTGCTGCTGGTGGAATACTGCACAAACGTGCGAGCGTATTTTGCAGCCTTCAGCTTGTAAGCCAGATCGGTTGTCGATGTCGCATCAACTGAGGCCGGGTCTGCAGTGGTAATCGCCAGAATGCGGCTGAGACTGGAAGCCTCGATCGCTGCGGCCACACTCAGCCAGTCGGCATCGTCGATATCTTCATCGTCAGCCACGGCCAGGCCATACCAGTTCGTGTAATTCAGTACGGCGTTCACGGCCTGCAGCAGCGTTTCCGTCGAACCGCTTTCAGCCGATGCTAGCGTTTTCGCCCAGCGGCCGACATAGACCTGCTGAGGCTTCGGTGATTGCGAGAAATACACCGTAGCGGCTTCATATTCCTGGCTATCAACACCGAAATCTGTGCCGATATCTTCGGGGGATGAGTAAAGGCGAATACGCTCTGTAACCGGGATAACCGTAGAGCTCCCGAGAATGAGCAGCGAACCAAAGTTTCGACCAGTAGCCGCACGCGGCCCAATGATCACGTCGACATTGACGACGTTTGATACAGGTAATCCCTGCGGCATAATTTAGTCTCCGAAAAATGAGACGGGCGCATCTTGCAGCGTCCGGACGTTATAGGTACGAATGTTTTTGCGAGAAAGCGTAATGGTGAGGTCGTATCGCCTCACCCACTGGTTGTTAATGAGCTCTGGCAGGTTGTAGATAGTCCCGGCATCCACCAGAGAAAGCCCCGAGCGGTTCAGCTCGGCGTTGTTCTGCTCGACGAATATCCCCGCGCGGAAAGTTGATGCAATGTTGGCCCCCAGAGGGCCGTAAAAGCAGCAAATCACCGTGACCTGCTCCCATGTCCATTGCTCGGACTGTTCTTCCGAAACCTGAACATCGGACTGACTTAACGGCTGGGGAACAGTAGTGATACCGAAGGCGCACCACGTCACCCCGTTGTTGGGGATCTGCGGCTGCGGGTCAGTCCATCGGGGGAAAACAAGCGCAGCCGGCAGGCCAGAAACACCACGAATCCACCGGCTGATTTCACGCTCCAGCGCCTCGTCGTATTGGGGGAGATCCCCGACAGGCGTCAGATAACCGCGCGCGGTGCTGTCGTTACTCAACTGGCGTCCCTCCGTTAAAGTCCACCAGCTCACAATGTGCCTGGACAAATCCGGCACCGTAACGGGTGTACGGGTCGACGAACGTCACGCGATAGTCGCGTCCGCTATAGGTCACGATATCTGCATCAAGTCGCGGGGAGCTATCTGAACCGGGCTGGCCCTGGGTTAATCTGAACTGCGTCACGATGAGGATCGCGCCGGTGATGTTCTGGCCTGCTGCCATTCGCCTGGCTTCCAGAGAACGGTCAACCGTCACCACGCCAGAGAACGGGATATCCTGAGCTGTGTTTTTCGTGAAATTGTCCTCATCCACCGTCTGAACCTGCCGGTGACATACCAGACTGGTGTCCATGAAGTCGGGATCGAGAAGAACATCGCTCACATCGAGAAGAGGCATTATTTTTTCCTCACGACGTAGTTAATTGAGCGCAGCAGGTATCCGTGGGCATACAGCGGCTTTTCGCCAGGAATGCCCTCGGCCCTTCTGCGTTCGAGGGTTTTCTCAGAAAGTGGGTGCAGTCGGTCGCCAGCACCGATAACAGCTTTTGCAGCATCACGGGCAATCTGTCCGGCGCTCTCCAGCTCACGCACTGCTGCTTCAGTCTGCCCCTCCAGCGCGGCGGTTGCCGCTGCCTTCAGGTGCGCAGTGGTTCGGGGTTTTGAATCCTCGATCCCCATATCCAGAAAAGGACGCGGGGGAAGCGTGACCGTTGTACCGTCGATTTCCACCGTTGCGCCCGTCGAGTGGAGGTAGCCCAGTTCCGCGTTATTAATCGGGGAGCCATCCTCACGCCCTGCCTTGTCCTCAGGTATTCCCACCAGCACATCCATTCCGGATAGTTGCCGGAGGGATTCCAGAACAGCCACGGCGTTATCAGCGCGAACCGTTAACCCGCTTTTCATAGCAACTGCCTGCCACCAGCGCCGAACATCGACCACCACCAGTATAACTCGCGCCCGTAGGCGGTGCTGTTCCAGAAACCGGCATCCGGATTGATTACCCCGGACACGTCATAGCTCACTGAAACCTTATCCACTGATTTAGAGGACACGACACCTGCTGCGCCGTTGCTGTTCACACCACCAGCGGCAGCGGCGGCCAGCGTGCGGCCGCGCAGCTCCGTATAGTGAGCCGTGAATAGTTCGGCCAGATAGACGAACTGATCGCCCTGTACGTCCTGATTCAGAAGCGAATCGGCTTGCCCCAGATAGAAATGCACTGAGGGGTCCGGGTAACGGGTTTTATCGGCGAACTCGGGAAAGTCGGTGCGGAACTGCTCGTTAGTCGGAAGCCTGCTGTTTTTTGGCATTTTTCGCGTCCCCGCCGGTGTTATCGGTTTTGTCCGTGCTGTCGGCAGGTTTACCGCCTGCTGGTACCTGAGCGGCTGCCAGCTGCGCTTTCAGGTCTGTGTTTTCATTCCCGAGTGCGGTGATGGTTTTTTCATGCTCAGCCAGCTGCGCTTTCAGGGTGTTATTTTCTTCTGCCAGGAGAACAAGGCTCGCGGAAAGGTCTTCATTGCTCTGCTCGTTCGCCAGGTCGGCTTCGTCAATCGGGCGCGCATAGGCTTTAAAGGCCCAGTGGTCCTTAACTTCTTTCGGGAAAGAGGAACTGTCGTGGATGCCCTGAGACAGCTCAAATTTAGAACCGTCGGCAAAGCTGAGAGTTGCGCCACCGGAAACAACGTATTTCATGTTTTTGCTCCATAAAAAAAGGCGGGTTTCCCCGCCTGTTTCAGGTTAAGACGCCGGAACGTCCAGGTAAGAGATCGTATTGGAATACGGGGTTTCCACCTGGCCCAGCTTGCCGTAGTAAGTTGTCAACTGCTGCAGCCCGCGATACTCCAGCGGCGTGTTCAGCAGAGGAACCATAGGGAAGCGAACGTATTTTTCGTCCTGGGTGTAAGCAACGATGCGATGCGCGCCACCAGCGCCGCGCCTGGAGGCCCACTTCATGGAGACGATCTCCAGTGGTGTGCCGTTTTCCTGAAACGCGATGGTGTTAATCTTCACGTATTCCAGCACGGAGATATTCCCTGCAGAGGAAACCTTTTTGCTCGCCAGCAGGCCGAACAGCTCCGGCGCAAGGCCGATTTTTGCCGGGCAGACCGCATAACCAGAACGAACCCAGCCATCAGACAGCACCAGGTTGATATCCTGAACAATCACATCCGGATCGGTGGTTGCGGTCCACGCTGCAGCTGCAGCAACAGGAGTAACATCCGGCAGGTTCAGCAGGCCAGCAACGCCGAGCTCGTTATCACCGATATAAACCTGTTCGTCGGTGTCCATGTTCCACTTCAGCTTCATGCCTTCGTATTTCTGGACATCAACCGGACGGCCCAGTTTCTGGGCAGAAGCCAGTTCCGGCACCGTCCAGCTGATTTCCTGCCCCCACAAGGTGAGGTTGTTACGGGTAGGCTGAATATCGAGCTCGATACCAGGAATGGCAGTGGCTTTTTTACCGATCCAGTTTTTACCGTTAGGGTTTGGACCACCAACGCCGACGAAATCGGTATTAGTGAAGGATGACACTTCATCAGCGATAGAAATGTCGCTGCGCAGCGGCATGTCGCGTGACCATTTGTAGGACACTAAAGGCATGTTCAGCGTCTGATCCATGCGCTCCAGTTCGCCGACCAGAAACGCGCCGGTGGAGTCGATGGTCGCTCTGTCAATTGTAAACATTAATTATTCCCTCAGATGTTATAAGCGATTTCAATACGGCCGTCGGCTTCACCCGGCCCCATGACCTCTGCATTTGGCAGCTGAGGTGTATTTGATGCGGTAGAGTCCGGAGACAGCACAAAGGAGCCAACCGGGCTTTGAGTGGTGCCACCAGCCACGCGAACATAAACCGGATCGCCTTTTTTCGCGGTCGCCGCGTTGCCTGCGGTAGCAGTTACGCAGATGTAACCACGTTTCAGGTTGTCACCAACCTGATTAGCCGTCACACCGATGTAAGCAAGGTCCAGAGCAGAGGTAATCGGGAACGGTCGAACCAGAATCCCTTTCACTTTGCTGATGGTGTCGCCAGATTCCAGCGGAACGAATTTATCGTTCACGTATTTACCAACCAGCCCGTAGGACGCGAACTGCTTCGTATGATCCAGGCTAACCGGCTCGATGGTGAGATCACGAGGACGGGTAACGCCCCCGGCAATGCCCAGGGGCATGCGCGTTAAATATGCAGTACCTGCCATGATGATTTACCTTATTTGTTTTTTGCCCAGAATTCGGCGTTGACCTTGTTCAGTTCTGCCGGGGAAAGGTGCTTAGTGCTGATTCCGCTGTCCGTGGTGCGGGTAATGTTGTTCAGCGGGGTCAGCTGATTTTTCGCCTTATGCAGCGCCACAGCGGCAGTAAACACCGCGTCGACCGTAGCCTTAGGCGCTTTGTAGAAATCATCCACCCCGAACGATTTCAGGCTGTCACCGGTGCGCATTGCATGATTCAGCACCTGACGCTTCAGGCTCTTATCGCCAGCAGGCTGGAAGCCAGGGCAGATAATTTCCGCATCGGCGATCAGGTTGCGCTTAAAGGCTGCGTCGCCCGTCACTTTGCGGTTTTCTTCTTCGTCTTCGTCGGCGGTCATGTTGCCCGGGTCCGGATCGCCGTCGGTGGTTTTACCCTCCAGCTTTTCCAGACGAACCAGCAGCGCTTTCGCCCAGGCCGGAATTTCTTCATCGCCCGTGCCGGTTTTGTCTTTGTTCGGATCGCCTTCGTCCGTGGTGGTGGTGCGATTGCCTTCAGGCAAGGCGGTGGCCTGTGAAGGAATGTTGATGGTGATAGAGGAACCGGGGATTGAAGGCATGCCATCAGACGGCATATCCGGCGCTTCGTCGATGAGTTTTGCCAGTGCATCCTCATCTTTCGTCTTAATGGCCTGAGCCAGTTTTTTAAGCCATGACATTACAGGCTTCTCCTTTGTTGTTGATGGGATGGAATCCCCGATTGCACAGCGGCCACCAGCACGCCCCCGGTCGATGCCGACAGCGAGGTGGTTACCTGTGATTTGGTATTGCTTGCCTTTGCCGGGTGCCAGCTGCTTGTACTGCGCGTCATAGCCACAGCTGACATCGGTCAGGCCAGAATTCACCGCGTTGATTGCTTCCTGCCGTTTAATAAGCACGTCAGCAATGAGCAGATCCGATTTATCGCCGGTGCCGCGCCGGACGTTCTGAATGTGTCCGTGCGCCAGCTCTGCGAAGTTAGAAGGGTTCACGAAAACGATGTTGCCCAGACTGTCCTCTGGATGCCCCAGCGTGACGGCTACGCCCTCAAAGCTCGCCATCGTCTCAGGGGAAAACACCTCGTCTTCTGTTCGCCAGACTGTCACCGTGCCGGTGCCGTCCGGTTCGAGGTCGATTTCCTCAGGTAAATAGACCTGCGTCCCTGTACGTGCGATCGGCACGTCTTTACACAGCAGAGAGCCGTCCGCCTGCAGATAGCGCGTTTCGCCCAGGCGTGTAGTGAAGAAATATTTCATGGGTTACCTGCTCGATTACGGGCAACAAAAAGGCCGCCCGGAGGCGACCTTGTGAGATGAGAAAAATGTTCGAAATAACGGGCTATTTAACATAAGGGTTCTTACCCGCACCGACGAAAATGGACTCGATTAAAATGTCCCCTTAAAGCCGTAAAAGTAGCGATTAACTGGGCTGAAAATCGGTCTTTTCGAATACAACATTTCCATAACATTTCGCGGGTATTGCAGTTCGCATGAAATGATTGCTCAAAGCCGTATTTTTCATTTTCTCGGTGCGGGAATCTGTACATCAGGCCAGCATTTGCAGTTCGGCAAACATCCGGCGTGTCCGGTCATACCGTCCAGCGTCGGCGGGTTATCCCAGCGCACAAATTTATCTTTCATCTTGCGGTGAGAATCGCGCGTTCCGGCTCCCTCGATACGCCACCAGTAGCCCTCTGAGCCAACCGAAAGGGCTCTGGCCTGCGTCAGTGCGCCGGTAGCTCGTCCAATCTCTGTACGGGCAATCAGCTGCGCCCTGCTGGCGGCCACGTCACCGGAGGCCATAATCATCTCATAGAGCTGATCCGGACGTTCGCCAGTGATCACCGCCTGCATTGCACGCTGTTGTATGTCCATCACGCGATCGGCAGCTTCCAGCGGCAGGGACTTCATCAGCTGTATCTGGCGGTATACGATATCCTGCGCCACCTGCCCGACGGGGGCATTACCCACCACATCGCGCAGGCCAGCGCTGATTTCCTCAGATACAGATTTCCACAGGTTCCATTCTTCCTGCTCGACTTGGGCAAACATCCTTCGGCCGACCTGCTCTGCCCAGTCGCTGATTACCTCGGAATAGTCCACCAGCGTTTTCGAAATGCTGTCAGCACTAGCTTGTGAACCATCGTAAGTACCATCGACGATCTGCCCTATCTGGTTTGCTATCGCCAACAGGCTTTTTCGATACTGGATCTCCGAACGGCGGCGGAGGGATGGTTTCAGGTTCATCCTCCTCCCACTGGGCCTTCGCATCTTCTATGTCCTCGTCAGTAATAGAACCACCGATCCCAATCACATCAGAAATGTTCCTGAGATCGTTAAGCGCGGCTGCCGGAGGCATTCCGAGGTCACGAACGGCGGTACCGAGTGCAGTAACCACATTGTTCGCCATCGTTGCGCGGTCCACGTCTGACATCTCCCAGAGCTTGTTAAATTCGAAAGTAAAATCGTCAGGTAGTGGTTCACCGAACAGAGAACGCCAGGAGATATCGAGCAGCCAGCGGATATGACGGCGTAAGCGTCTCTCCTGCAGCGAGTTAACCCGGCTGTAGTAGTTTTCCAGATCGCCGTCGCCGGTATTGAAACCTGCAGGGGACTGCCCGAACAGACGGACGAGAGGAATTCCCGTCGCGCCAGAAACCTGCTCAGCAAAGCGCAGGAGGACATCCGCGATACCGGCGAACGTATAGCTGTGAGTCTCGAATTTATCCCTTGAGTCCATCATGGTCATGCCTTCGATGGTCTGAAACTCACGAATCATGTCCATGTGCTTCATCAGCGACTTTTCCAGATCACCGCCTTTGGCAAGGATGTCACGAAGCTTTTCAATGCTGTAGGTTCGCAGATGCGCTTTGTGGATCAGCTGTGTGGTGCCGACGGTCGCAGTATCAAACGCCTCGATACGCTCGAAAATACGCTCCACGACAGACATCCCCCAGCCGTTTTCCGTCTGGGCCTGCTGGAAAGGAAGCGTATCGCCCTCCATGCGGATAACGCGGCTATGGTGGATCTTCCAGGGGGGAATGCCCTGCTGGTTCGTGATTACCTTGTAATATTTCGGTTTCCCAAAATCGGGACCGTAATCGGTAACGAGATCGTAATAACTCGGGTTAACCATCCAGCGGTCAAGGCTCATCACGCCCTTAAACTGCCCCTCTTTGATGCGATCCAGTTTCAGCGGGGAGGACATATCCTGCCCTTCAAGCAGGACCACCAGCACCGCGCCACCGTACAATCGTGACCATTTGAGGTTATCGTTAAGACCATCCCATATAGCGAGCTCATCCCAGAAGGTTTCGAGCTTGCCCTTTTGGCCGGGTTTCAGCTTTGAGCTGATGTTAATGCCCTTGCGGGTCATATCATCGGCCATCGCATCCACACCGGCACCCACGAGGAACGATGAACGATACGCAAACTCCAGCATCACCCTGTTACGGCTGATGTACCCCGGCATGTACATTCCGCCCGTCTGGATGTTTCTGGTGTCGCTGCCAAGTTTGGCCGTGAAATTGTTGTACCCGTCAGATGTCCTAACGGGCTGCTGTGCGCCGTTCTGGCGTTTCTTTCGGGACATGTCACGCTCCGGCCAGTTTGGCCCAGGTATCAAGAGAGGAATCCATCGGCGCGTAATTAATCATTACGGCGTCTGCAAGGTTCGGCGATTTTGTGCCTTCCGGCTGTTTATCCACGAGGATTTTACCGACGGCGTTTTTCGACCATGTAGGCTGTGAAAGCTCCATCAGCAGGCGGTCAATATTTTCTATCTCGCTGCTTATCGAAATGATTTCGTCGGGGTTGTAGTCCATCCCATTCAGCGCGCGGAAGGTATTACGAAACAGCTTGCGGAGATGCCACCAGCTCTGTGCTTTCGCATTCGCGAAGAAGTCTTTATTCAGGCGCGCCGCTTTACCGTTATCACCAGGAACGGCTTCATCTTCCGGATCGAATACGCTACCGCTACCACGGAACGGCGTAGCTGTGATTGTTCCCCGGCCCTCAGCCTGCCTGAGTTCGTTTATCACGCGGGCATCACCACGCGCCCCCGCCCCCAGACCGTCCTCATCGAAGCGGAACTCATCCAGACCGTAATCGTCACAGTAACCAAACGATTTAACGACAGAGGCGTAGATGTCGCTGCCAATGCCAGACCATTCGTGAACGTTCTGCAGAAGGAAGCCATAGCGGCAAGAAAAGCCGTTTTTGTCTTTCCCCTCGTCTGCGATATCCATTGCACCGAGGCGCTGGCCGCTGGGCTGAATACCCAGTTTGATATGCGCGTCGACGGCAGCCTGCACCCATTCAGAAGGAATGAGAATCCCCTCTGTGGATGCGCTGTAGTTTAGGTCCAGTTCCTGAGCAACGATAATCGGATCATCAATTTTCAGACATTCGTTGCGGTACCACTCTTCATCCTTGCGCGGGTCGCTGCGCCAGTGGAACGTAAACACCGGGATATTTCCGCTGTGGCGCTTTTTAGCAAACGGGTTATTCATGCCGTTGACCGAAGAGAGGTCTATACGGCAGCGGGTGGTCTGAGAGAGCGCAGCATCGATGAGTAATGGCCGTTTTAGGAATGCCGACTCATCCACGAAATAAAGCGTGGTACGGTCACCACGGCCAATGTTATCGCCTGCCTCTCCCTTGATGATCGCCCCTGATTCCGGAAATTCCACCTCCATGAATCTGGAGTGTTTTTTTTCATTCCAGCCACCGCGAAACTCTACCGGGAGCAGTTCAATAAATTTTCTTGCTTTCCAGAAAAGTGATTTTGGGTCGCTCGTGGAATCGACGTACATCTCTTTACGGCTACCAAAACCAATCACCATATCTTTGTTAAACAGACACAGGGAGCAGGCAAGGCCGACAGAAGTCCAGCTCAGCCCCATTTCGCGGCTTTTTTCTGTCAGTCCATGCTCAAGACTGGCGCGCCTGTCCATGATCCAGTGAATCCATTCCTCCTGGCGGGGGAACAGCAAAAACGGGATGGTGGCAGGCAGGCCATAATCGAGGTTACGCGGGTCCGTCGTCATACCCCAGTCGATGATGAACTGGGCCGGGTTAGTGCGGTAAAACTCACGGAGTGCCGGAAGCATTTCAGGCGCTTTCCTGATCCGCTCCAGCCTCTCCATTCTCCACTCAAACACGGCGGTATAGTCCGGTTTGCGGAAGTCAAAGGGGAACGGGATCGGCACAGAAAAATTCCTCAAAAATGCCCCGATTTAACATAATGGTCGTTACCCGCACTGGCGCTGTAATGGCGCAACAGTACCCATCACCCAAACGGCGTGAAACCTGTGTTTTGAACAGAAAAGTGGTCAAATCGGGATGAATAAAACGTGCATAAAACGGGTCAAAAAGTGCATAGCGTTTTTACGGTTCGAAACGCCTGTTTTTGCAATTTTCAGCCCAGGTATTTTTTGTAGATATCTGCTGCTTCCTGCGGGGTCAGGTTCGCCGCGTCGGCTTTGGCTGCCTCGTCCATATTGTTGAACGATTCAAAAATCTTCGGTGCTCCCAGCTCCATAAGCAGGGTTGCCGGAACTTTTACCCCCTCAGCCTCAAGCAGCTGCGCCGCCTCCAGCGCGGAGTATTTTCCGGCCACTTTGTGTTTCATCACCTCGCGAAGCACATCACGCTGACGTTCTTCCTCGCTATAGACGCTGGTACCAAGACCGAGCACCTTTGAGAAAACAGCAATATCGTTGTGCGTGGGCAGCACATCTTCAATCGTGGTTTTCACACCATCCGGCGATGTGGTGACAACCTTCCGTTTACGAACGTCCAGGCTCTTACCGGCGACGCGGTTTATTTTCTCTCTAAGAGCTTCGCGAGCCTCAGTGAAAGCGCGCTCAAACTCGATATTCTCTTTACGCCAGCGACGGATCGTCGTCTCGTCCACACCTAAGCGCTGAGCAACCATCCGATTGCTGATTTTGCTACGGGCTAATGCCATGTCCATAACGATACCGACGTAGGCTTTTCTGAAGCTTTTTTTAGGAGCCATACTTCCGCCTAAGTCAATGTGATTATTTTTTGTTCAAAATCCAATTTCTCCGATCCGGGTGCGGCGTATCAAGCGGTAAATTCTGGCGTGCAGGCCGCGTCCTCTCTGGTGCCAAGTGCGGCATATCAGAGGGGGTAAAAATGCGGCATATCCTTTTTTTCGGGAAAACTGCGATTTGATGCCCGGAGGCCGCGCAGAATGGGGAGATAGTGGATCGCCCTAATATTTCCACTATGTGGATAACTCAGTCCAAATCCATCTCCACCACTTCACCGAACAGGTGACCGTAAACGTCCATTGTTGTTTTGATGTTCGAATGCCCAATAAGTCGGGAAACCTTCAGGATATCGACGCCTTTGTTTGCCAGGCGAGATACAGCAAAGTGGCGAAGATGATGGAATCGCTTAATGCCATAGTCGTTGAGGGTTCTGACGAGAACTCCCTGAGTGCCGTAGCTGGTAGCGAGGCATGCGCCGGTAAACTGGTTGCAGATAAGAGGCTCAGAGGTACCGAGTTTACTTTTATCCAACAATGCGAAAAGCTCACGCGGCATCCGTACCCGGCGCTCCACTCCTCTTTTCAGCCCCTCATGTATAACGCCGTCAACAACATGCCCCCGGATGTCGATCCAGTCGGCTGACACGTCGTTATACGTAACCGCCAGAGCCTCACCGATGCGCAGGCCACAAATCCCGAGCCAGCACGCGATACGCTCACGAACTGGCGCGTTATTCAGTAGCTCCCTGACCGATGATGATGGCGGTATGGTGATGGGTCGACGCTTCCGGCGCGCGGGACGGTCAACAGGGTTAAAAGTGATGAGCCGTTTTTCCACCAGCAGGAAGAAAGCCGAACGAATCCAGCGATGGCAGCCGGTGCGAACCGAATCACCGATATCACGATGGCTGATATGGAGAATATTTTTTTCCAGTATCGGCCCGTCTACAGCGAGAAGATCGTGACGGCATTTCGTATATGACGACAGCCGTATGATATTTTTTTCCAGCTTGCCGGCCTGATACCCCAGATAAAACAGAATTAACTTTCGGAAAGTCCAGGAATGGTCTATTCCGGTCCAGCTGGCGGTTCGACAATCCAGCTCGATATTCTGTTTTTGCCAGAAAAGATGTGCGGCATCATCAATATTCTTAAAGATGCGGCGGCGTCCATGACCGGATTTTTCATCCTTCCAGTGGACGTAATATTTTGATTGTCCATTGGCATCAGTGGATTCTTTTATCGAAGCCATACTGAACAATCCTCACTCAAAAAACATTATCAAAGCCACTCAGTGAATGACTTTTGTAATGTCATGCTGGCAATAGTCATTGCCTGCCCTTCTCTATTTCACGTATTCCAGACAGCTGGTTATTCGCTTTTTCGATAGCCGCCAGCAGCGGCTTGATCCAGAGAACAGCCTGGCAATACGTCAGCGTGCTGGGGGTAGTGGCGCTATCACCGGCTGCGTCAGCGTTCCCGGAATCGGTGTGCATTGCGCTGGCACGTAGACGGTGCGTGTATTCGAGCAGCCCACCAGCGACATCAGCAGGAACAGGCAGATCACAGGTTTTTTCACGGCGGAGGATCTCCCGATATTCAATAACAGTTTTATCGGAGCTGGCATCAATCAGTGAATTTAGTCGGCTGGCGTTTTCGGCCAATTGGTTAAACCGGTTGAAGTTGAAAGCCTGAGCAGCGATAACCGTTCCCTGCAGGGTGTTGTCACTGCGCAGAACATCATTATCACTTTTCAGTGTAGCAACGTCAGAGCGGCTGTTTGCCAGCAGGACACACAGTACGGCGACTACCGCAATGACGGCCACCAGCAGTATCAGACGCCATGAGGCTTTGATATCTGTAAAGGTGATCACGACAAAAACAGAGCGCGCTCCGCCTCTCGTCTACGGGTCAGCCCGTTCAAGACTTTGCCACCGGCTTTATTCCAGCGCAGGAACTCGTCGGCAGCGCCAGCGTAATCACCGGCGTTGAGTTTACGCAGGAGAGTCGATGTCGACAGGGAGCGAGCGCCGAGGTTATAAGTGAACGACACCAGCGCATCGAACTGGCCCTGAGTCAGTCCAACTTTGACCAGACGCGAGACGTCATTTTCGTAGCCGACCAGCCCTGTTTTCAGAAGGCGCTCTGCAGTCCCCTGTTTAATGGTCATCCCGGCTCGAATTGGCTTTCCACCTACAGGCTGAGTCCACCCATAACCAATCGTCCAGACGCCTGCGCTGTCCTGGTAAGCGGCAAGCTTGCACCCTTCAAACTCTTTAATCAGGGAAATCCCTTTATCGCTGGTTTGCATTACGTTGCCCTCACAAATTTTGCCAGGTTCCCACCGGCCAGCCATACCGCAACACAAACCGTCGCATTCAGCATGAATTCACCCGGGTCAACCTGCATGTAATCGCCGTGGATGATCCGGAATGCGGTATACCCTGCGGACAGAATTATCAGATACGCAAACAATGAGACGCCTCGCCGGTATGATTTTCCCGTCTTGTTGAAGAACATCAGACGGAACATTATCAGCAGGCAAACCACCGCATTTGCGTGAATAATCAGCGAATCCCATATCATTCATCACCCCCATCCAGTCCGGGAAGGCTCCCGTTTTTGGATTTGGACAAAATGCGAAGAAGGATAGCGACCGAAATGGATGCGGCAACCAGCGCGCCGATATTTGGTGATACTTCGATGGTTACTGGTGGTGTCAACAAACTCAGTGCTGAGTTAATAACGCCGGCCATAATTGTCGCCATAGGCACCGCGAACGAGACGCCGCCAAGAAACGAAATAATCGCGAATACCGCCTGTTTCCATATCTGGTGCGGCTCAGACGTCAACACATAGAGCGCAGCACCTCCGAGGGAGAAAAGCATTACGCCGGGAGTGGCTTCGGGAAACAGGGTAGCAAGCGTCACCCCCACAGTCCCGGCAGCAACCCCACCAGCTACAGTTAATGGATCAGACATAATATTTCCGTGTGTAGGGTTCAGGCCCTCGGGACGATTGAACAATTAGGCATGTCGATGATGGTTCCCAGAGCCTGAAATAAGAAAAGGCCACCAGATGGCAGCCTTAGAAATGAAAAAGCCCCACCGAAGCAAGGCTATTTGAATTGAGGCACCTCATCCAACAAACCACCCGAGGTTAATTGGATTTTGACGAGATGCTTTTGGATGAGCGCTGAACCCAAAGGTCAGTATTTTCACACAGCAATTTTGCAAAAAGCAGCGCCCATTCAAAACTGGGTCGCTTTTCAGTCACTCCGGGGAACCCATCATCGCAGACCGAAAAGCTTAAACTGGAGCGGGCAGCGGAAATCGAACCCGCATCATCAGCTTGGAAGGCTGAGGTAATAGCCATTATACGATGCCCGCATAGAAGGGAGAGCCCCTCCAAAAGTTATAGTTCTTGATATGAAGGTTTTAAAGCCTCGCACCACTGCCTTAGTGTGGAAGCTCTCCTTTTTTTGGTTTTATCACTCAACGATAAGCATTTATCAAGTAAGAAAGCTTCCGCAGTAGTAGAGTCTAACTCTGATAGATTTCGAACCTGGCTCCAGGTTATCCATGCCCAACCACAATGGCTGGATTCAAAACTGCGAGCAGCGATCCTCAACCTCTTATCATGCTCTGATTCGGCAACCTGCTGCCCTAATGCAGAAACAGAACCATTATGATTAAGAAACCCAAGAATCTTAGCTGCGTGTATATAGTACTGGATGTGTCGCTCATCCAATCCAGTACTCAATATGTCAAGATGTTTATCTTGCCACTTAAGTTCAACTATTTTAAAAACTTGATCAATTAAGTTGGCCTGCGGAACCTGATAGCCACCAACTACCTGAGCAGACATTCTTGCTAAAACATGAGTATAATACTCAGCGTCAGCTTTCCTAACTATTAATACCAACTCATCAGTCGTGTTACTTTTAAGCTCAAAACTAGAACTTGTTTCCACAATACTTTCGAATAAAGCAGAAAGCATCTGCACATCGATATTTTTTCTTTTTATAAAATCAACAAGATTTCCTCTAGCCAAAACTAAATCATTCAATTCTTTTAATAAGGGCTCTATTTGCTGCATTTTTTCTGCTTGGAAAGACAGAACAAATGAGCCGGGACGCCCAGATACAGGCCTCATCAAGTCCTTTTCATCAAATGACATAAGTATTGATGAATACAGATCGTTAAAACATTCAAAAAGCTTTGAAACGCCTTTTAAAACTAATGGTTCTGTTGAGGTTACGGTTTTCTCAACATGGATCTCATGCGTTGAAAACTCGATACATGCACCCAACTTACCAGTAGCGAGCATAGGCGTCACCGAACTAATATGGAGCCCAACCTTTGGTAATTTTATAGACTGCCTCATATCATCTGTATTTAATTTAATAAATACAGGTTCCAAACCTTCATCATAAGGAAGGTTGATTTGGAAGCAGAATTTTTGCTCTTGATAAGAGAGCATACTATTAATATCTAACCGTTTACGCTCAAGATGTTCTAATCGAGTTTTTGATATTGGCAAAATTATCCATTTATCAAATTCGTCTTCATCACCGATCCAATAAACAACATACAAACTATCAACTTCATTCACCACAGAAAATAACTTAGGCCCTTCAAAAAACTCATATACATTTTTTATATAAAGAGTGCCTAGGCGGGTATCCTTAAGGAAGATATTGCTCATTTCACAAGCCCTCTTATACAAGAGAATTTTTTATGGATCTCGGTTTCCACACCAAGCCAAATGGTGAAATGGGTTGAATCAGGAGCCCCAGTTTTCAACATAGCCCCATCAGTAGCATCCAGAGTACCTTTAGCTATAAAACGCTCACCCACTCCTTCAGGGAACTTGTCAAAAGCATTAATCAGTGATTGTTCTTCTGTATACATCGAAACCCCATAGCAACATTTCCGAGGCAATCCTTTGAAACGGCTCATTCTCTTCGGGTTTTCATCATGCATGTTCAGAAAGCAATCTTTTCCTGGCGGCTTAGCTTTCGTTAAACGATAAAACTCTCCTGAAGCCTCTTGTGCTTCTTTAGGTGGGACACCTGAAGGAAAGTAATCAGGAAAAGTTACTTGTGCAGGTTGTACGGCAGTCTGCTGTGTGGATTTTGTCATTTTTGCAACCCATCAACTTACTTAAATTACTGCCAAAGTAAGAAATGGTTAACGCTCAATCCTTGGCATCTCGTTGAATATAACAAACAAAGATGCGGTTTCTTATATCTAAATGAAATAACAAGTACAAATTTTCGGACATAAAGTTAGAAACATCTACATGTAGGGCAATCACAACTGAAAAGTACAATATTTATGCTTTTAATAAAAAACCCGCTCGGAGGCGGGTTTAATTTCGTGTAGGCGTTATATCCCACGATTTGAAGCTTACAGGACAACCTTATGCAAAGTCAACGCTATAAAGTAAAAAAATGTTGTCATTTGCTTCGATCGCATCAATAACGGGTAGCCTTCTCAAACTCTTCCGCCGCTTGCCTTTCACCTTTGATCAGCGTATCAACCAACCTCTCATAAAATGGTTTCCAGTTACGTGACCACGAAGACTGATGGAGATCCGGGAGTCTCTTCAAAATGGCGCGATGGACAGTTGCAGATGATACGGCAGAAAACCCATTTCCGCTGCAGCGCTCGCAGGTTTTGAACACTGGCGCGCCGCGTTCGCTTGTGGCTTTGCGGTCGAGCACCTCACCTTTGCCGCCGCAACGGCATCGGGCCAGCAGCTCACCTTTACCGTTACATGCCGCGCATTTACGCTTGACCAGTTCGTACTTGATTTTCGGCGGTACGATTTCCATTCCGTCAGAGTTGAAGACTCCAGGATGTTTGATCACATCCTCATACTGAGAGGTTAATCCGCTGCCGCTGCAGCTGTGACACGTCACGCTGGTTTCCGCTGAACGGGAGTATTCGGCAAAGGCGAATTGTGCGAGCACCATCATGCACCAGCCAAACTCGCCCGCTGCTGCTTTACGTACATTCCTGGGCGCTGATTCCATTGCATGACGCGCCAGAGCCTGTACAGCCAACTGCTCATCGCTTTTGCTGATCCCGGTCTTACCAAAGAAGGCAGCCAGACCAAACCGCGCTCGGCTGCTGGTGGTACCAATTGCCGCCATTACATCTGTTCCTGTAAGGCGGTCCGGAGAGGTTCCTTTTACGTCGTCGCTGATGTGCATTCCCTGAGGGCTGAAATGTTTGAGTGATGCTTCCAGTTTCATGCGGCCACCTGCTGTTTTTTATAGAAAACCAGCTCACGAACCTGATCGCCATTCATGAGCATATTGTTGAAATCATCATGATCCGGCCAGTACACGCTCACACGCTGCAGGTCATTCTTTGCCCGGAGATTCGCATGAGCGCATTCATAGGCCGCGGCAAGACCGGTGGCGCTATTCTCGTCACGGTCAGCAAAAATAATCAGATGCTTTACACCCGCAGGGACGCGAAATTTTTTCATAAACCCTGCCGTCATAGTTGCCCAGGTATTCACCTTGTAAATTTGATGTGCAGACAAGGCGGTTTCGATTCCTTCTGCGATGCCCAGCGTGCTTGCGACGGGGAACATTCGAATAGCGACCGAACGGGCATGTTCGAGATAGTTTTCATCCTGAAGTGATTTCTGACGCTTCACGCTGTCTCCAATGTCAGCCTTTTTCGCGCCATCCAGTAAGGTCAGATGCCTATAGCAAAGTTCGCCTTTGTCGTCGGTTGCTAATGCATAGAGAGACTGAAATACCCTTCCGTTGTGTCGTTGGTGATCATTGAAACGAATGGCATCAGCAGGAAGCTGATAAATCCCGCGTGCGTTGAGATAAGCTGCGCCAGAGGTCCCTCTCAATGGGGCCAACTTAGAAAACTTACTGAGCACTCTTTTACGCATGCTGCCTGCGCTGCTTGTTTTTGGGATATTCTCACGGCGGAACGTATTGCCGATCAGAGCATCGATTTCGCGGCAAATCTCGTTAAATGGTTTGCCCTGGGTTTTGGTAACCAAGTCCATTCCCGTACCGCTGCCGCAGGTACAGATCCATGTTCCTGCGCCGTCGCGGTCGTCGATGCGGAATTTGCCAACCGAATCACACAGCGGGCATTTCCCTCTAAAGTGGTTTTTACCGGTGATCGGCGGCAGTCCGTAATGCTCAAAAATCATGGCCCACTGGCCTTTTGCTGCTTCTACCGTTTTCATGCTCGTTTTCCTAACTGCTGTCTGATATCACTGACGCGATTAAGCGCCTGCTGAATTCTTTCTTGGGTAGGCAGCTCTTCTGCCTGTGCCTGCTGGCGCTGCTCTTTTTCGATTCGTCTAGCGAAGCTGATCCGCTTGTGCTTAATGAAGTTTGAAACTGTCGGCGTGATATCCATCGGGTAATCGCTCAGTCCGTTCGGCCATTCGCCAAAACGTTCGCGGAAGGTGTGAGCACACCAGGCATCGCTGACAGGCTTTTTCCCCAGCGATACGCGCTGGCGCTGATAGAATTTGATCTGACTCCACCAGGCTTGTTTCTCTGCTTTCGTCGGCTGGCGCTGCTCGCCCCCAAGCTTTTTGAGTTTTCGCCCGGTGTCGGTATCAATGTCCTCACCGGCCAGCGGCTTGTGGCCACATTTAGGGCAGACATAGACGCCAGCAGGCTTCATGAAGTGGCATTGCGAGCATTCGTGAGGCAGCTTCTCTGCTCGTTCCTCAGCTGCGCGGCGCGCGCCCTCCTCCATCCCGTCTGATTTACCCGGAAGATCGTCATATTCGATAGAGTCCGGATAACCCAGGCGGTGCACGGTTCCGCTGTGATCGAAGATGAGGCAGGACTCTTTACCCGGAGCGGTGCGTAAGCCACGCCCGAGCGCCTGCAGCCAGCGAATTTCGCTCTTAGTTGGCCTGGCGTAGATGATGCAGCGAACATCGCTGTCGAACCCGGCAACCAGCACCCCAACACTAACGATGATTTTTGTGGCGCCAGTTTCGAAGCGGTGAATGATGGTTTGGCGTTCTTCCGCAGGCGTATCTGCAGTCATAACCTCTGCATTTACGCCAGCCTGGTTAAACTGAATAGTCAGAAAATTAGCGTGGTCTACGTTGACGCAGAACGCGATTGTCGGCAGGTCCCGGCCGTTCTCCAGCCAGTTTTGGACGATATCGCCCACCAGCGTTGAACCGCACATGATCTCCGCCAGCTGCGCCTCGTTGTAGTCGGTACCGTACTGCAGGGACGGAGAGGTTTTAACCCCTTTCAGATCCGGCTTTGTGGGGGCGTAAAATTCGTATTTGCTCAGGTCGCCGCGCTGGATCAGCTCGCCGATGGTGGTTGGCTTAATAAGTCGGTCATAGTATTTGCCCAGGAACGGGGAAAACGGTGTCCCCGACAGGCCGATCACTTTCACGCCTTTTTCGCGCAGGCGTTCGATATCCTGCAGGATGCGTTTTTTCCGCAGGTGAGCTTCGTCGATAATCAGCAGATCGATATTGTCAGGAAACACGCGACGAATAAGCGTATCGGCGCTGGCAATTTGTATTTTGAGGGAAGGATCATAGTTTGGGTGATCCGCCCATACATAGCCGATTTCATCACCCGGCAACCCATACTCAACAAAACGGTTTGCTGTTTGGGTTATGAGGATCTGGTAAGGCGCGCAAAACATTACCCGCATGCCACGACTAACGAACCCGGCAACGATGAAGGCGGCCAGTCCCGTTTTACCGCTGCCCGTCGGCGAGTACACCATGAAGGTTTCTGTATCCTTCCAGTTACGGCGCAGCTGGTTAAGTGCTCGTTCCCTGTCTCTTATACACATCTGACGCTGCCGACGAAGGCTTAGGTGTAGATCT
>ERZ808227.16-NODE-16-length-30902-cov-5.901319_pt1 | contig 30902 bp, 30 predicted proteins | sample MGYA00521246_ERZ808227 | MGnify/ENA primary metagenome ERZ808227 (study PRJEB31515, sample SAMN02934712) | indoor metagenome | biome: House; feature: Kitchen Counter; material: surface | place: USA: Illinois | collected 2012-02-11 ... | reverse complement strand
TGTCCCCGTGGTGAGTATATAAAAAATTACGGGGAGCTGAGCGACCTTCGTCTAGCTCTCTTCTTGTTTTTTTGCCGCAGCGGACTCTCGCGTGCGTCAGACACAAGTGGCGCAGGGGACGGGTTTTTGATGCGCGTCAGCGCATGGGAGGCGCCATGCGCCGGAGACCCCCGCAGCGAAGCGAGGACGAAAAAAGCATTACGGCTTCAGCCGTAATAATCCCCCACACTGCTAAGCCCAGAACAAACCCGCTAAAAACGATACAGAAGCTGCTGTGCGCGGTCGGAGTGGTCACGACAAGGCGATAGCCGCAGTCGGGGCGTATCTCCGCGTTAGCGGGCCGTTAGGGCCGCTTACGAGCGTGTACGCCAGAACGAAAAGCAACACCACCCACAGCAATGACAAGATCTAGTTACAACATCCGCCATTCTAAAGCGATGGTGTTCCCCGGCCTTCGGCCGGGGGCGGCGGCGCTTTTCAGTGGTGGGGAGGGGCACCTGGCCGGCAAACCGGCGCCGGTTTTATGATGAACATCATTATGAATGCTGTAACTAATGTGGTTCTCTGCTTGGGGCCCGTCGAGGAGCGATGGGAGCTACTTTTGAGGCGCTTGCGCCGATGTTTTTAAGTTATTCACTTTTTAAAGTGAATAACAGTAATGTTTTTATGTTTGTCTTATCTTTTAGATTACGTAAGTAATTAAAAGATAAGACAAAATAGTAATTGCAGGATATCGTTTGCACTTCAATAGAACTTACCCACAACCTGTACCGAACTTACTCCTTCTATCGGCAGGTAAACACGTAAAACCAACTACCGGGGCATGCTGTAAACTGACGAGTTGTACATTTTCCAGGCGGGGTTTTATTTATGTGCGTGCGGGATCCCCGCCAGTCAAGGCGGTTCATAAGCGGCCTCTTCAGGCCAGTACGGGGGACTGGGAGAAATATTCCCGTTTACGCTGGCGAGCTACGTCGCGCTTAGCTTTCATTCGCGATAAACCGGCGGCGGCTTTGCGGGTCCAGTTCTCGACTCTGATGGAAATCAGGCGAATATCTCCCGACGAGATGACTTCATTCGGATCAGCCTTTAGTAGCCTGGCGCGTTCACGATATGCCTGCTTCAGGGGAATTCCCAGAATGGCAAAGAAGTCCTCAGTCACCTCTATGTGCTTACAGGCGCAACGGGCATCATAAGGATTGAAGGGGGCTTTGTCTGTGATGATGGCATTAAGCCAGTACAAGCGATCACATCCCCGGCTAGCCCGAGAAATCGACTTATGACCGCCATCACTGCGCGTTGCCAGACCTGCACGTTCAGCCAGTGTTTCAAGGTTGTGCCGGGTCTGCCAGTCTCGTAAATCAACATCGTCGAGAATGGCCAGCATCAGCTCGCAAAGTGTCTCAAGCCCAAATTTGTTGGCTTCGTTAACCCAGTATCTGTTGTGCCGGATACGGCGACGCAGTTCTGCTTTGATTTTCTGACGGCCCGCAGGGGTGGCAAGTGACTTGATCCACCGGTTCAGGAACCGGCGGCGGCGGCGAGAAGCCACGTTATAGCAAGGGGTCTGATTGGGTACGCCCGAAGGACGGGCTTTAGGATGAAGACCTGTTTCAGTCACACCCGCCCGGACTTATGGCGAGTAGGGGTTGTGTTAGAATATGCATTTGCTATAATCCTTAACAGGCCAGCGCCTGCTTTTGGACCCCCTGATTTCTGAATCTCCCGCCAAGTTGATAGCAGATTTCAGGGGGTTTTTGCATTCAGGGGCCGTTAGAACTTCTCTTCTCCCCTTCCCTTCAGACGTTATTCCGGGAACGTCCCACCCCAAAAATTCTTATGCTAATCACAGCCCTGAGTAGTTCTGGATGCAGCAAAATCTATCACGGCCAATAAAAACGATCAACCGATTAGCGCAATTATATTGCACGTAGCTACATATTCAGAAGAAGCTAGCACAGTGATTACTCTTCGTCACTGTGCCAACTAATTATGGTCTAGCATTTATTCAACGATGGCATTTTGCACAACTTCTGGAACCGAAGGCCGTCCGTTAACAAGACAGGTTGCCACAAATGTGGCCTCAGCAAATACAACGCCATCGACAAGAATCTGTTGAACAAAATTCACACGGTTACGCTTCTCATTCTTTTGAAGCTGACAGGTTACTTCCATATTATGATCTTTAAGAAGACTCTTCTTAAATTTCATGGAATATTCCAGAATCATATGAAGACGACCTTCTTTAAACTCAGCTTCTAAATCAAGTCCGAGCGCATCTTTCATATAGGCATGACGGGTCCACTCCATGTAAAACGGGTAGTAAAGACCATCAACGACCCCTTGAAAATCAACGTGTTTTTCATCGACAGCAAATTTCTTGGTAAACATTACATATCCTGAAACATAGTTAAAAGTTTAAGTCTGTGGGGAAGGATAAGATCCTCAAACTCCCTCTTTGTAGTGGCAGAGTCGGTGCACACATTGATTGCCATACTGATATTATCAGTCAATCCATAAATAAAGCTGACACCATGATAGATATTATGGGCACGTCTCTGCCTGTCGATCTCGTTTTCGGGGTGATTTCTTAAAACGTCATCCCAGATGACAGTTTTTTTATCCCCACCTTCAATTTTTGTCAGCTCCAGTCCCAGTTTTATCAGGAGACTATCTTTATACTTCCCATCGTAATAGAACTTTTTATCCCAGTCAGCATAACCATTGCTTTGGTGTGCAGACAAGATATTATCTTCGACTAGTAAAGTTGAGACATAGGTAACTTTCTCAAAACTATTGAGAAAGTTAATAGCCTCGTTACTATAGCGATGAAAATTAATTTTTATACTTTTTTTATCCACTTCACTTTCCTGCATTCCTGCACAACAGATTTTTTTATCTCTTTTTCACCAATTCCAACCAATAAGATTGATTTTTCGTCTAATATAGATACGATCCCTATTTTCACCCCCTCAGTTGTTTTCACATAGCACAATTTACCATTGTTTTTATATATATCTGATTCGTTCGAAACGATCACAAATTCGCCAAAATTAACATAAGGCTCACCGTATTTTCCGCCGACCTGAATCAGTTCGACGTCCTGCATTGTCCGGCTCGCAAGGATGAACAACGTATCTTCATCCATGGTCGTATACTCCGCAAACTGTGGCGGAAACCCTTCCCCCGAAAGGATCCAGTTCGCTTCAACCTGCAGCCCATTCTTCTTAAAAAAATCAGAAACGATACCTATAAGGTGAGCAGTCTTTTTACCCGGGAATGCGCTACCGGCCTCCCAGCGGGTGTATGTGGGGTATGAGAGTTCTTCACCCTGAGAGTGGATGTAATCAACAACCTCATGTGTTGTCGTCCCCGTAGCCGCCCTGCAACATTTAAGTCTCTTCCCAATGGTGTCTAGCATCTGTGTTCGCCTAAAAATAATTTCGGTACAGAATTGATTTTAAAGGAAAAAAGATTTTTTTGTATGATAGTCAATTGCGAGCACATGCAATTTTATTGCTCTTATGGTTATCATTATGATAATATTTAACGGTGTTAATGTAATATCAGTCACATAGTAGCATACACCGCATCTACAGCGCTATAAAGTGACTCATCAACAACTTGCTCCCCAGCATTCCTTCCACGGCGAAGGAAAGGGCGGTTGTTCCCTCAAGGAAATTTCCTCATGCGAAACTGGTATCTACTGCAATGCCAGGTACAGAACTTTCAGAGGATTACTACCCGAATCCACATGCTCAACATCGAAAGTTTTGTACCCACAGAAGTAAAAATCTCACGACGCCGGGACTGTAACGGCTGCCGGACGACGGAAAAGCCGCTCTTTCCCGGGTATATTTTTCTGCGATTTGATCCGGAGGAAATCCATACCACAACTTTCACCGAGATCCCCGGAGCCAGACATTTCGTCAGTTTTGGTGGTCAGCCTGAAACAGTAAGCGACACGATAATTGCAGCACTGAAGTGCAGCGCCCATCTGTTGATATACCCGGAAGATAATGCGGTCGGGTTTAAGAACCTCCCGCCGGAATTAATTGAAAAAATCAGCCTCATCTTTTCAACAAAAAACGCGCTCGAACGACAGATTAGCTTTTTCAAATTACTCGAATCTGACAATGACATTGAACTCATGACGCGTAATGGCGGCAGGATATACTCACAGGTCCCGAGCAACCAGCCTCAAATACGGCCTTCTGTATAATCGAACTGGAGTTTCAGATGTCATCATCTGCAGAAAAAAAAACAAACGTAATCTATATAGGTTCAACGCGCCGCAGAAAAATAGAGAAAGCGGCAATTTCACTCAGCGTGCATGCAGGAAAACCTATATCTGCCGCAAAAATCACACAGGAGGTACTGGATATGTATTTAGAATCCTATATTAAGGATTTTATAGAAAATACCCCTCCGGATGACGACTAGTCTTCCATACCTCAATAAATCAAAGGTAATCACATGAACAAAGTCCTGTATCTGACACTGTCTCTGCTGACATTTCCCATTATTGCCTCTGCCAGTAGTTCGGTAAACGATGTTGTTTCGGAGCAGTATCTGATATCCATCAGTAATCAGCTCAAAGAAATTTCATCCGATATTAAACTTCAGAACACCATGCTGGAAGACAAACACCACAACCGCTGTTACTGGGAAGGAAAGGCCTATTCAGCAGGGGCTGTTCATACTGACAACGCCCAGTCATACGTTTGCCGTGAACAAAATAATGCCCGTGTCTGGGAACTTATGAGCGCCGACGGCTCCGCTAAATAACCATGAGGTAAGGTTATTCCCCTGCTTCTGTCCGGTAAACCGCATCATCTATTTTCCCCGTTTCGTCGGAGCCATCGTTATGAAACATCTACTTCCTGGGCTGCTTATTCCGGCAGTTCTGGCTGGCTGTGTCTCACATTCTGCCAGCACTGACGCCCCAGCCAGTATATACGTCGACGGCCTGATCGCAGACAGCGCTCAGACCATCAGCCATGCTCAGACAGGCCTTCATCAGACAGGACCGTATCCGGCCCGGCCTGTGTCCCCTGCAGCACAATTCAAACCGTTACCACCTTCAACGCCCGTCAGGAAGGGGACGACAGAACCTTACCGAAGCCAGCCCCGTCCGGTATCGCAAAACGTTCAGCCGCCGACGCTGAGCCATGTTGTCTACAACGGGCGCCCGGGGCCTTTATCGTTCCCGCAACGCGCCGGCTACGCCCGGAACATTACCGTTCAGGCTGCCGCACAGCGCATCATTCCTGTCGGGTGGTCAGTCAACTGGTCCCCGGGACTTGAAAAAGTTCGCCGGCAACGGGTGAACCTGTCTCTTAACGATCAGTGGCCGCGCGTACTCAATAATCTGATCGCGGCGAAGTCGCTCTACGCGACAGTTGAATGGGGACAATCTCGTATCACGATAACCTCATACAGCCCCCGACCACGTCTCTTCAGCCATCAGTAACGGGAGGGGCCAATGAAACTGCCGGCAATTTTTCTCAGCACCCTGCTTTTTCTGCCCCAGGCTCAGGCCTACTGCTTTAACTACGCTGCGGCGAAATACAACCAGAACCCGCTCGTCGTGGAATCCATTGCAATCTGGGAAAGTAGCCTCCGCCCTGACGCTGTCGGACGTAATTACGATAAAGCCGGTCGGCTGCTCAGCTCTGATTACTGCCTCATGCAAATCAATACGGCAAACGTCCGGGCGCTGGTATCAATAGGCGTCATCTCTTCAGCTGATGACCTGTTAAAAGACCCCTGCTTATGTGTTCAGGCCGGCGCCTGGGTGCTTGCAAAACACCTGAGAAAATGTGGTAACACCTGGCGTTGTCTCGGCTCCTATAACGCCGGTTTCTCAGACGACCCGAAACAGGAACGGAAACGTCAGACCTACGCCGCAGAAATCCGCTCCATCTACGAACGCCTGTACGCCAGGCAGCACCGTGCCAGCTAAACCGCACAGACTGAGGTTCCCCATGAAAGAAAAGCTCCTGGCCACGGTAGTGGCTTCGTTCATGCTGGCCGGCTGCCAGCAACCGAAATCCGTCATTACGGCGCCGTATGTTCCGCCGGAAAAAACGTCACAGAACGTCTCGATAGTGCGTGCCCAGCAATACCAGCTCTGGGACGAGAAGGTCATCAATACCCGCACACCGCTACCGGCAGACACGATATATGCCAACAGCACGCGCCTTTCGCTCGACTGGGACGGCGATGCGATCGAGCTGCTGGCCCAGCTGGCCAGACAGCGCGGTCTCCAGTTTAACTACAGCGGTGTCCACCTGCCGCTGCCGCTGAACATTCATGTCCGCGATATGACGTTCCAGAATCTGCTGCGCATTGTCGAATCGCAAATCAGCTGGCGAGCCACGCTGCACCAGTACCCGGGCCTGCTGCGGGTTGAGTTTATGCCGGTGAAAGCACCACCTGGGGGCCGCCGATGAAATATTCCGCTATCGCGCTGTTCTGTTTGTGTGTCGCCGGATATGCGACGGCAGACGACAGCGAACCGTCAACACCACAGGGTATGGAACACTATCTGGACATCAGCAATGACAGTAAGAGCGACATCACTGACGCCCGGGCCGCCATTATCCGCTCTGCGGGTCATACCATCGGTTTCAGGGGCGGGAAAGCTCAACGTGCATTTGAGCTGGTTAACGCGCTGAATGCCCGGGAAAGTACGCTGAATGCCCTGTATGACTTCAGAACGCTTGTCAGTCAGGAAGGCTGGTTACCCCCTGTCATCGACGAAGCACAGGATGTGGCACATATCACCGACAATCAGATCCGTACCGCAAGCCGCGTGTACCAAATCATTCTGCCGGAACGTTTTGTCAGCAACCCGCCGTCCTGGCGTCGCTGGTTACTGGCCGGATTAAGCACGACATCCCCTTCGGGTCAGGAAGGTGGCGTCATTCCCAAAAACAGCGATGAACGGAAAATCTGGCAGGAAGCGGTGGAAAAAGGCTGGCAGGACGGACGTGACGGCGCGGATCACACGCTGGAGGCCAACTTTAACCGCCTGACCCGGGATTACCGGGGCATGTTGCTCTACTCACGTCTGTTACGGGAAGGCTATATCTCTCGCCCGGAAATTACCGAGCAACAACAGAGCGTCAGCGGCGGCCATAAAAAACTGGTTACCGGCGATCGCGTCCGCAACCTGCGCAGGCATGCCGAGTTCAATCCGAACAAAGGCCACTGGAAACCGGTCATCAACACGGAGTCACACCATGAAGCCCGTCAAACTTTCTGACCCCACCACGCCCGATATTGAATTGTTCAATTTCGATGGTCCTGTTAATGCCTCAAATTACAAAGAGTTTCTGGTATGGGCGGCCAAAAACGCCGTCAGCGATATTCACGTTCAGGGCGGCAACCCCATCGTCATCGAACGCTATGGCCGGATGGTACCGGTGACGACCTTTTCGTTACCGGACAATATCCTCTCGGACATTATTGACGGATTATTTGACCCGGAACTTCGCGCCAAGGTCCGGGGAGGAACCCCCCAGGACCGGGCCATACAGCTCGATGGCGATCAGAATAAACGCTATGGCCTCGATCGCGGTGAACGACTGCGCTTTCGCTGCAATGTTGTGCAGGCGACCGCTGCCAACATGCTGACCACCTGTGCGATGACACAACGCGTCATCCCGACAGAAATCCCTGAGCTGGAAAACATGGGGATCGAGCCGGACCTGTTTGAAGCACTGCTGCCCCATAAAGGTCTTGGTCTGGTCTGCGGTGAAACCGGATCCGGAAAAAGTACCCTGCTGGCCGCCATTTACCGTTACTGTGCGGACCACTACCCTGACCGTAAAATCACCACGGCAGAGGACCCAGTGGAGTACATCATTGGCCGTAAAGGCGATGTGCTGCCGGCGACCCAGCTGGAGCTCGGTCGGGATGTTGCCACCTTCGCCGAAGCCATCAGAGCGGCACTTCGCCGGGCTCCGTCCATTATCGGCGTCGGGGAAATGCGCGACACAGAAACCATTCTGGCCGCCGTGTTAAGCGCCTTACTGGGCCACCTGTGCCTGAGTACTCTCCACACGGATTCCGTTGGCGAAACCATCCCCCGCCTGTTAGCCGGTATCCCGATTGAAATCCGGGAAGCGACGGCACGCGATGTGATGGGCACGATGCAGTACATCATCGTGCAGCGCCTGCTCAGAACCACAGACGGCAAACGTCAGGCGGTACGCGAATACCTGGTCTTCGACCAGCCTCTGCGAAACGAAATGGCTCAGGTGCCTTATACCGAATGGGGCCACCTGCTGAACCGGAAAGTACGGGAGAAGAAAGGCCGAATCGCAGATAAAGCCTTCAGGCTGCTCCGGGAGGGCATCATCGAGCGCGATGAAATGCTCTCCGTTGTATCGCCTGCAGAACTTCGGGAAATGGAGGACAGCGTATGAGAAGCGTGGAGAACCGGTGCCGTGAGTCCAGCCGGCCACTCACCATTTACGGTGTACCGGTCGCGATGTTCCTGATCTATCTCATCTGGTGCAAGTTTCCGTCCTTCATGACGTTGTGGATCTGCTCAGGCGTGCTGACGTTCTTCGGCGTTATCGCGCATTTTGGCTGGTCATGGCCTGTGTTGCTGCAACGTCTTTTACACATGATGCGGGGAAGCCGGAAGGCCGGGCGTCCCTGGTGGTATCGCCGCTTCTATGAATAATTCAGCAGGTATCATCTATGGCTCAGAATGCTCAGGTCGCAGACCGACGTTTGTGGCTCGCAGTACCCCATGAAGAAAAAGACGAGGCCGTCGCAGCAGGCGGCCTCGCCAGTGACGGCAGACCCAATATCAGCTGGTCACCGGACGATAAGCTCTGGTATGCGCGGGAAGGCACCGCCTTAGCCGGCATCCGGTTATGGCTCCCTGATACCACCGCCCGGGCAACGGGCGATGCAGACCCCCTGGTGGAGTTTGCCGACAGGTTAAAGGAGGCCGGTTTCCTCCTGGAGGGCCTTCCCGTCATGGACGGGAAATGGCACCGGGCCAAAGTCGAAGAGGATAAAAAAGGTAAATCACACCGGGAAGGGGGCGGCGCCTATAAAGGTTTCTCTGACGGTCATCCCGCCGGCATCTTTGTGAATTACCACCGTTCGTCGGAAAAAGAGGTTTCGCGATGGCGGGCTCAGGGGGGAGAAACGGACCCGCTGACGCGTCTGCACATTCGCGCTGCAACCCGCCAGGCACAGGACGATAGCGAACGCGTCCGGCAACAGGCCTATGCGGAAAAAGCCTGGGCGGCCAGTCAGCTTTATGACAAGTTGGCCCCGGCGACAGACTCACATCCTTATCTGCTGCGTAAAGGCGTTTCAGCTGACCCGGCTCTCCGTGTTACACGAAACAACCGATTGGTTATTCCGTTTTATAACCATGATGACAAGTTCCAGTCCCTGCAGTACATCGCTGAAGATGGCGAAAAGAAGCTCTTTTTTGAAGCCCCGAAGGCAGGCAACTTTTACATTACAGGCGCTACGCCTGTTAATGGTAAACCGATCCTGTATGCCGAGGGCTATGCCACCGCCAAAAGCCTAAACGTGGCCACGGGATTGCCAGTCGTGATGACTATCGACGCCGGTAATATGCGAACGATCGCGGAATCATTCGGTAAGCGATTTCCTGACAGCCCTCATTTCTTCATGGCCGATATGGACCTGAAGAAAAACGATAACAAAGACGACCTTTACCTTTCCATTCAGTCCTCCCGTTTTGTCCCCAGCGATCCGGGTTTCTATATGGATGAAGAAAAACTGAAGGAAATTAAGGGATTGTACATGGCGTTACAGGCCGCCGATCGCGTACCTGACGGACATGTCGTAATACCGCCATTTACTGAGCAGGAAATGAAAGCTGGGCTGTCTGATTTCAACGATCTGCATTCAGCTCGCGGCCTGGATTCACTGAAAACCGTACTGGCGGAAACACCCGGCCTTGGTGCATATCTATATCACCCGGAGACGCAAACAATGACTGTTCCAGTTGAAAAGCAGACACCTGCGCAGCCCTACCCTGACTCGGCCCCCGCGTATGACAACGTATTATTGGAAGGATCTGACGATGCCAGCGCTGATATGGAGAGTTATGAAGCCATGATGGCTGCGGAGGCAATAGCGGCACCGGAAGCAGCAGCGGTACCGGAAGCAGCAGCAGCGCCAGAAGCAGCAGCAGCACCGGAAGCAGCAGCGGTACCGGAAGCAACAGCAGCGCCGGAAGCAGCAGCGGTACCGGAAGCAACAGCGGCGCCGGAAGCAGCAGCGGCCCCCACCATCGCCAGCCTTCTGAAAGTGACCTCAGCGCCTGCGGAACCGGAGGTGTCTGCAGATCCAGCGGCAAATGACAATCCGGCACCGGTAAAAGCAAAATCCACAGCTGAAAACGCGACGACCGCTGCGAATGAGCCGGATGATACTGAAAATGCCATCGTATGGGGGCCACGCGCGCCGGGCGAAGGTAACTTCACCCCGGAGACAGCGTCCGCATCGGCCTTAATTGATACCAATGCCCTGCTTCAGCGCATCACGCATGAAATGCAGAGTAACACGGTGCTGTACAAGCTCGATGGCCAGCCGGCATTTCGCGATCATGGCAACCGGATGACAATGGAAACCCCGGACGCCAGTAAGCAGGATGACATGGTGATGGCGGCATTGCTCACGGCAATGCAGCATTATGGCCGCAGGATCCAGATCACCGGCAGCGAGACCTTTCAGACCAAAGTTATCGGGCTGATTGCGTCACACGGACTGGATGTGCAGATGCGCGATCCGGTACAGCAGGCCATGTTAAACGAGGCGATCAAACAGCAGGCCGCTGACAGGCCGGATGCTCGCGACAGTATCAATGCCACGCCCGTGATGCCTGCGAACGCGCCCGTTCAGGCCAGTCCTGGCAAAAACACGTCCGGCCCGGCACCGGCAGGAGAACAACCTTCCCCGGCCCCGTCCGCTGGTACGGCCGTGCCGCCGGTTAAGTCCTCTGAACCGGCAGGGCAACAACCTTTCACCACGAAAGCCGAGGACTTTAAAGACGGCGTAAAAGGTCGCCTGCTGGAGCATGGCCGGGCGCATTACCAGTTCAATGAACAGAACAGCATGAACTATTACGTTCATCTCGAAACCCGCGAGGGGGTCCGGGAGGTCTGGGGAAAAGAGCTGGAACAGGCCATCAATCAGAGCCGCGTCAGTGAAGGTCAGGTCATCAGTCTGAAATTTGAAGGGAATAAACCTGTCACCGTCAATCAGCCCATCATGAAAGATGGAAAAATCCAGGGATACGAGCAGGTCACGGCGCACAGAAATTCATGGAGCATGACGCCGCTGGTGAATTCCCGCGTTCGCCCGCCGGCGTCGCCCACCACAGGGGAAACTCTTGCCGCGTATGATCTCCAGGAGTTCAGCAAAATACAGGCTCGTCTGTTACGTACCATTCGGGCTGAGAACGTTCCCCCGATCGCCGGGCAGAAAAACAACCTCCTGTGGATACGTCCCGACGGGCGGGGAACGGGCGATGCCGGCGACCCGGCCACGGTGAAACTACCGGCTAAAGATGGCCAGTCCACTACCCCGGTCGTCAGCGCCTGGCGTGATGACGGACAGCTGGCACTGCACCTGGTCAAAGGTCATGGCCCTTACCTGCAGGGCATTGCGCAGATTAACGGACAGTACCAGCACGTCCTCGCATCCATGACAGGGAACCAGAACAATGCCGGCCTGGTTATCAACGCGATAACGCCTGATGGCCTCAAAACCGTGGGATACGGGCAGGCCTTAAACAAGGTGGAAGGTAAGCCCGTTGCCCGGGATGCGATGGCCTTTCGTTTCGCGGGAGAGACCGACCCGGACAGGAAGCTGATTGGTAAGCTGGAAAACCCGGAAACCTTACCCCGGACTATCCACGCCAGACTCGGATTTGATGAGCCGTACCGTCCCGACACCGACTACCCAAAGTCGCAGCCCCGGGCAGAACATCATCACAAGGCCGCACCGGGAGCCGGACGCCCGGGGTAACACGCAGCACCCGACCCTCATGAGGAATCTACTATGCCAGTAAAGAAAATGCTGGGCGCTCTTGCCGTCTGCGCCCTTTTCCTGACGCCCCTCTCTCTACAGGCTGCCACCTGCCGGGCATCGACCGCTGCAGAGACAGGCAGTGAGACGGGATACAACACAGCCAAAAAAGCGGCCGAGGCCTGGTATGATCGGGAATCAGATGTCTCTGACTCCCTGCAGACTTGCCTTGATAAAATCAGAACCCTGTCCATTACCATGCCGAATTTCAGCAGCTTGTCTTCCATTCTGAACGGCTACGCGGATGAAATTTGCAGTACCGTGGTCAGTGAAGTGAACAGCTATATCCCGTCCAGTATTGACCCCTGGGATGAGTTAACCAACTAACCCCCGACCGTCTCCTTTTCTTACGGAAAAACGCCATGAATACACCCGCGACAGGGGGCACAGACTCGTCTGCGCCTCAGACAACGCGTTCCCTTTCAGCGCAGGAACAACTGGTCTACGACGAAGCCGTTCGTCTGCAGAATGAGCAGGCTCTGGGGGCGACCTTCGCCCGCAAGCTGCTGACATCAAACCTCATACTGGGCACCGCGTTCCTGCTCACCACTTCCCTCAGCGCCGTGACGCTGTGGAAAGTGTATCACCCGGATAATCACTACTTCGCCACGGAAAACGGCCGCGTCACACCGATTTATCCGCTGAACAAACCGGCCTGGTCGATGGAAGACATTGCCGGTTTCGGTGCCGACACCCTCCAGCGGGCTTTCACGATGGACTTCGTTCACTACCGTCAGCAGATGACGTCGGTCATGACGCGCTTTACCAATCAGGGATACGCCGATTATTACAAAGCGCTGACAAGCTCGAACGTGCTGAAGATGGTGCGCGATCAACGCATGAACCTGTCCACCACCGTCTCGCCGGGGGTCGTACACAGCCAGGGCATTATTAACGGGATCTATACCGTCAGGGTTCAGTATCCCGTCTCCCTGAAGCTTGATGGCCAGGAGCGTAGCCTGCCTGCAGCGAATTACATCATCGAGCTGACTATCCAGCAGACCGATCCACGGAAAAAGCCCCTCGGCCTTGAGGTCAGGCAGACCATCATGACTTCCAGTCATTAACGGAGAACGCATGAAACCGTATTTTGCACTCTCTTTACTCGCCGTGATGTGCTGCAACGTCGGGGCGGCGGAGCCTCAACAGACAGTGGTCCCCCATTCCGCCGATCCGATACTGGTCACTGACGGCCCTCAACAGGATGCCGCGCTGATGAATAAAGCCGGATTACCGCCGCAGCCCGCTGAACAGCCACCGGCGCAGCCGGTGCAACCGCCTGAAACCACTCAGGCCACACCGCCGTCTGCACCAACGGCAGCCCCGCCGCAGGCCGGTTCGCAGACGGACCAGGCACCGTCGGCAACACAAAACAGCGACGAACTCCCGCCGCCTTCTCCGCTGTACAGTGCCGCTCAGAAGCAGGTTTCACCCCTGACGCCGGATGAAGTCCGGCAACTGCGGGGGCAGAAAGAGAATATCAACCGGGCGCTGGCTTCCCCGGCGATGACCGTGGTGCCCCGCATCAGTGCGCAGACGGTGAATCTGTCTCCGGGTTCCAGTCTGCCTCTGGTACGCACAGCGGTGAACCACCCCAGCAACCTGAGTTTTACCGATGCCACGGGCGCCCCCTGGCCTGTCGCAGGCAAGCCCACTAACCCGATGACGAAGGACTTTGATGTTTATTACATCCCTGACTCGCCCATCGTCACCATTGTGGCTAAACGACCCTATGCGAGCGGCAGCATTACCGTACTGCTGAAAGGCCTGTCCGTACCGATTTCGGTGGAAGTCACCAGTGGTGATACCGACAGCAAGTCCCGTGTGTGGACCGTCGATAACCGTCTGGATCTGCGTATTCCGCAGCGGGGACCATCAGCCCGACCGATGGCCGCGCCGGAATCGAAAATCGGCCTTTACGACAACACGCTACAGGCCTTCCTTGACGGTACGCCCCCCAGAGAGGCCCACCGCCTGAAAGCGACCGGACAGGTGCCTGATACCACTGTCTGGCAGCTGGGTGATGACCTCTTTATCCGGACGCGGGCTGAGATTGTGGATGAGTATGACCAGACTCTGTCATCAGCTGACGGGATGCACCTCTTTAAGCTCCCGGTAACGCCCTATGTGACGTTCTCCGTGATGGGGCGTTCTCAGGCACTGAACATTACTCTGGAGTGAAGCATGGCCAACGAAAATGACGCAAGTCGCGATAAGAAATTACTGGTCGGTCTGATAGCCCTCGTCTGTGCCGGCGCCGCCGGTGGAGGCTATCTGGTCTGGAATCATTTTTTTGCCCCACCACCGACGCCTTCCCGTATCAATGTGACCAACGTGACCAGTGCTGGGAAACATCAGAGCACAGAAACCGAACAGTACCGGCAACTCCTGCATGAATACAACCGCGAGGGTGCCAGTGCCGCGAGAGCGGATAATTCCAGTTTCATCGCCAGTATTCCGGTGGGCGGGGGTACCCCGGTGCATACCGTGGAAGCCCCCCCGAAAGAGAAGAAGCGGAAACCCGCACACGAGGAAAAACAGAAGGAGAAGAAAAAGGACGAGGGTCTCAGTAAGTCAGATCAGGCAGCCCTGAATAAACTCCTCGCATCAATGGACACGTCGGCACAGTCGCCGGATCTACAGCAGGTCTCTCTGGCCGTGGCAACAGAGCCGGGAGCGGCCGCCGAAGGCAGTCAGGCCAAATCGGCTTACGCTGACTGGACATCGTCCATCATGCCCCGGTCAACCGGCGGGGGACTATCCGGCGGGGAGGGAAGCACGGCCCCGATCATTGAGCTTATCCCGGCTTATACGCGTGTGCCCGGCTCAGTGGATTTTGGTATTGATTCTGACAACAACAATTCACCGGCGGTTGTCAGGCTCTATACCGGCCCCTATAAGGGTGCGGTGCTGAAAGCCTCTCAGGCAAAACTTGGCGGGGATGGCGTGGTGATCCACATGACAACCATGTACTGGAACCGCAAAAACTACCGCGTTGACGCCTATGCGCTGAAAGATGACACGCTCATGGCCAACGTGGCCACCGACGTGAATCACCACTATATGTCCCGCATTCTGTTGCCGTCGATTGCCGCCGGTATCGGTAAAGCCGGTGACCTCTATGCGGATGCCAACACCGAGATCCTGACCAACGGCTACAGCACGGTAACCAGCCATGCCGGGATGCCGGATGGCGAGGCGGTGGCCGGCGTGGTGGCCGGGGGCGCCGCGTCCAATGCCGCTGACGTGCTCAAGTCGGACGCTGCCAAAATTTCGCCGACTCAGGTCACGGTGGATGCAGGTCAGGCCGTTTATGTCGAGTTTATGGCTGCCGTCACCACGGCCGATGAAATCAAGCCTCGCGGTCAGAACAGCCCCGGCAATACGGCCACCACGCCGGAGAACCTGCAGGACAGCCATACCGGCAACGCCCTTTCGCCGGTCAGCCCTACGCTCGCACAGTTACGGGAGCAAACGCAGTCCCGCATCCGGACCCAGTCAAAGCCTGAAAACACGTCGGAGTAAAAAATATGAATGAATTTAATCATCCCGCCACAGAAAAGGATGACCAGCCGGACACGTCGGCCATCGTGCAGCATGAGAAACCAGGCCTGAAATATTTCCTTCTGGAAAAACAGTACATCCTGGGACTGAACGGTCCCTGGCTTATCGGCATGCTGACCGCCGCCACACTTGGCGTCTGGTATCTTTTTGGCACAGTCGCCCCGTCTTCATCAGATGAACTGAATGCGGCGGCCGGTTTTGAAGACGTTCCCCCGGCAGCCTCACAGCCACAGAACAGGTCACTGTCCCCGCCGATGTCACAGCCAGCCAGCGATAACGTGAAGCAGGAAGTGGCCACGATGGTGAACGGCGTCAAAACCTACGCGGAAACCAACCGCACCGCCATTCAGCGGCTGGCCGGTACCGTGAAAACGTTGCAGCAGCAGGCTGACGCCGCGCAGCAGCTGCAGAGTCAGTATCTGAATGAAATCAGTGTGCTGAAGTCGCGGGTGGCAACGCTGGAGGTGGAGAAGGTCAACACCGCAACGTCCGCCCACCATCGCCCGCGCCTGCTGACGTCAGGTATGAAGGTCAATTCAGTCCAGGACGGGGCCGCGTGGATCTTCTGGAAAAACAAAACCTGGGCCGTCCGTGAGGGCGATACCCTGGCTGACGGTAAAGTCAGCATCATCCGGATCGATTCGGCAAACCGCCAGGTATTCACGACTGAAGGCGTGATTCGTTAAGGGGGATACATGGTTGATGCCCTGACAGCACTGGTCAATCTGGCCAGTGCAATCCACACCAGTGCTAACCGGTTCATCTTCGCCCTGGCCGTTGTGCTTGGCATTTATGGTGTGATGTTCGCGCTCGTAAAAGAAGCCCGAATGGCCCGCCAGGTCCCGGGCCACAACGGCATGGGGAAAATCATTGGCGTCATCATTCTCGGCGGCATGCTGGTAGGTCTGTCTCAGATCATCAATGCCGGGGCCGTCCAGCTCGGCTGGTCTGACGTCACCTTTGATGAAGTCTCGTATGTCTCCACGGACACCTTTGGCCAGGGTGCCGATGCAGCCAATGCCTTGCTGACGCTACTCCAGACGCTGGGCGTGGCCTATGCACTGGCTGGCACACAGCGCATCAAACGATCACTGAAAGACGGCCATACCGGTCTGTCAGCCGGTGAAGACGTGGGGACCGGCGCCGTGAAATTCATTACCGGGGTATTTCTTATCTGCGCCCCGACACTGCTCGATGCAATCCAGACCAGCCTCGGTCTGTCTCTCTAGTCTGTCCGCCTTCGCGGAATTAATTAAACCAAAACTACCTGTAAGGAGACGTTATGTCTGCAATCTTCGATCGTGTCTTAAAAGCTTCCATCGCCGCACATGAGCTGCGCCATTCCATGAAGCGTAAATTCACCGCCGGAATGGCAAGCCTGGTGGCGTTAACCCCCCTCAGCGCGCTGGCTGACGGTTCCCTGACCGACATGGTTGATGAGGGTGCTACCGGAATGAGCGATGTGGAAAAAGATGCTCTGGTTTTCGCTGAAGGTCTTGGGGTACTGATCGTCTTTGCGTCCATCATCGCCATGAAGAACAAAGCGAAAAGCCCGCACATCACCACGGGAGGCATCATCACTGGCTGGGTCGTCGGCATCTTCCTCATTGGCCTGGCCGAAATCGTTCGCCGTTCGCAGAGCCAGGTCGGTATGACCGAAGTTACCGTCGGTTCCGGCAGCTAATCATCATGACGGGCAGCATTCGTGCTGCCCTCTGGAGGTCTCAGTGACACAAACAGGTGTTGATGATGTCGCCTGGCTGGACGTCAGCGGTGATGAAATGCCGCCCTCGCCGGTTCAGGTGAATGCTGAATGTTGCTCACGGTGCCGATGGCCCGCTCAGCGACTTTTCCGGCTCCGTGAAGCAGAGAACGACACGGTCTGCGCAACCTGCTGGATAAGCCATAACCTGGACACCGCGTCAGCACACAAGGGGGCATTGTGCTGGTTTCCAGGCCTTCATGCCGCAGACGTCGTGAATCTGCAACGGACTGCCTGTATCGCGGCCATCGCCGGTAACAGCACCGCGAAAAAACAGGGGCAGCGGGTACTGCGATGGATGCTCCGACATAAACGGGAAACCGAGCGCGCCTGGGATACGTCCCGTCCGGCTGAATTTGCGGCGGTGATGTCCCGCTTACACCCGGACGACCGTCTGGTATTCCGTCAGCGGCTTGCAGGTTGCCACCTGGTTCTCCCTGCCACCGTGTTCAGCGATCTCTCATTGCTGCTACCTGCCGGCATGGACGCTGACACCTTTCTGAACACTCTCACACTTCCCAGGCTGTAGGAGCTATACATGTCATTAATGAATGCGATTGAGGACTTCATCACCACAATCAGCCGGAACACCGTCTCTGATGCAATGCCGGACTACTGCGACCTGCGGACGATCGTCAATCTGACGGATTCAGATCGCAACTTCTATCCGGATATGCAGGTTCCCTTTATCGCCGTTACCGAGGCCGGTCATTATGCCTCTACCTTTGAGGTACAGGGTGGCTTTTGTGAAATGGACGAGGACGCCCCTGCCAGTCAGAAATTCAGTTTTGATGGATTTATCAATAAAGTGGCCACCGCAATGGCTACGGACTTCAAATCGCCCGGCCACAAAATATCGGTAGTGATCGAGAATGACCCCAGCCTGGGCAAATCGGAACTGAAGCGCCTCATGGCGCATCAGTTCCGCTCCATTGCACGCACCGGTGTGGGCATGGCGGATATTCTGGATGAAAAGATCGCCAAAATCTCCCCCTGGGTCAGCCGAGAACGCGTCTGGCTGACCTGCTGGACGGGACGCGAAACCCTTTCTCCCCAGGAGCTGAAGTCGGATATGCACCGTATCAGCAAGCTCGCCAGTAAGGCGCCCAAAACGCAGTTTGGCCAGGTCCCCGCGTTCTCCGAGCTGACGGGGTTGAAAATTCGTCATGACGCCTTTCTCAGCACGATAAAGACCGCCCTTTTTGACGGAGGAGATGGCCAGCTTATCGATTTGATTGATGTGCATCAGCTTGGTCGCGAAATTCGCCATCAGGTGGACAGAAAGGGCACCGATGAAGCCTACCGGCCGGTACTGGCATCCGATCGCGTCAGGCCTCACGGAAAACGTAACCGGGAAGATGCCTCACCCTTCTTCGCCCCCTGGCTGAACTACCAGCTCATGGGCATAGATGCCGACGCCGAAAATAACTTCATTAACATTAATGGCATGTGGCACGCCACGCTCTCCGTGTCGATGGGCCCTCAGCAGTTATTAACCTTCGCCCAGCTGAAAGCCCGCATCCCTCGCTCCGTACCGTACCGTATTCGCATGGACGTCATGCCGGGGGGGCTGAAAAGTCTGTCGTGGAAAGGCACCCTGCTCACGTACACGGCCTTTATCCCGCCTCTGCGCCCCATATGGGAAGCGGTCGAAGAACTGAAGAAGCGCAACCGTCACGATCCGGTCTGCGTGGTAACGATAGTAGCCTCAACCTGGGGAGAGACAAAGGAAGAAGCGACACTGAACCTCACCCTGCTGACTAAAGCGTTTCAGGGCTGGGGCGTCTGTGAGGTGACCAGTACGTTTGGTAACCCCTACCGCGCCTGGGCATCAACGTTACTGACGGCCCGGACCGGCGGTGGCCCGCACAACCTGCACCTGCCGCTGAAAGATGCGCTCAGTCTGCTCCCGTTAAGCCGTCCCGCGTCAGCCTGGTCCGATGATGCGTCGATTGTTTTCCCGACGCCTGACGGCAAAATCATTCCGGTGGGTCTGGCGTCATCAAAGCAGAATAAACACACCGAGGTTATTGTCGGTGAGCCCGGTTCAGGCAAGTCGCTCATTATGAACATGCTCAGCAATGCCATTGTGTGCAATGCCCAGCAAAAACTGCCCTTTATTGCGGTTGTCGATAAAGGTTACAGCGCACAGGGGCAAATCCAGCTTATCCGGGACAGCCTGCCGCCGGAACGTAAGGATGAAGCCATCGGCTGGGCACTGCGTAATCACAGCGATCACTGCCGTAATCACAGCGATCACTGCCGTAATATGTTTGACATCCAGCTGGGCGCCCGTTATCCCATCGCCCCGGAATTAACCTGGATGAAAAGCATGCTGACCGCAATGTGTATTGACTCCAATACGGGTCTGCCACCTAACTCCCGCGATATTGACGTTCTGCTGGAACGCATTATTTCGATGGCCTATCGCGATAAGGATGAAACCAGCCCGAATAAATTTTCAGATGGCGCGTCACCGGAGATCACCCGGGCGTTAAAAGCGTCAGGACTCTGGTTCCGACACGATGCGGAATGGTGGGACGAGTGTCCCTGGTATGACGTCCGCGACATGCTGTTCAGTGCCGGCTACGTGAAAGAAGCGCAGCTGGCACAGTTCCTCGCCGTGCCGGAACTCTCTGACATGAGTCAGTACATCAACAGCCCGGAGATCAAAGCGAGCTTCGGCAAAGTCTGTCGCGATAACTCCCAGGAACTCCTGACAGACTATATCGCCCGTGTGCTCAGTCAGGCCTGCAACACGTATAAAATGCTGGCCGGCCGCACCCGATTCATTATTAACCCGGCTACCCGCATTATTGCCATCGACCTGAATAATGTCGTCGGTGATAAAAGTGCCGAAGGGCAGTTACGCACCGGCATCATGTACCTCTTTGCAGGCCAGATTAGCGGCGGGGATTTCATTTTACCGCAGTACCGTAAAGAGCTGATGGAGGCGGTTCCGGACATGTACCGCGCCCTGCATGCGGAAAAAATCGATCAGCTTGACCAGGAAGTTAAGTCGAAATATTACGACGAACTCCACAATGCGAAAGATGTACCGTTCATCTTCCCGATGCTGGAAACCCAGGACCGTGAACAGCGAAAATTTGGTATCCGTACTGTACTGTGCTCGCAGTATGTGACCGATTTCCCTGACTCCGTCCTGAAATCGGCCAACTCGGTGTACGTCATGCACTGCCGCCCTGAAGATAAACAGGCCCTGATCGACCATTACCAGGTGCCGGAAGTCACGATCAAAAAGTTCATGCAGATACCCAAAGGCCCGGCAGCCGACGGCAGCGGAACGAGCCTCCTGGCCGTTTTCCGTACCAAAGCAGGCCGTATTGCCCACATTCTGAAAAACACCGCTGGCCCGAAAGAACTCTGGGCGCTGAGCTCAACGCAGGGTGACACCGCCCTTCGTGATTACCTGTATGACGAGCTGGATGGACCTACCGCGCGCGCCATCCTTGCGGAAAACTTTGAGCACGGTTCAGCGCAGCGCGTCATTGAATTCCGTCGCAAGAAGGCCGGCGAACAGGACGCCGGGAACGTCACCCGCCATCTCGCCCGGGAAATTATCGAAAAACGCGGTTACCGCCTCTGAGGGTTAATCAATGAGACTTAAGATTTTAGCAGCCACACTAACTGTCATGTGCGGACAGGCTTTCGCTGGCTACCCGGTAAGCGTTATCTCCAGCGTGCCGATTACAAGCCAGGTCGTTCCCCAGTTAACCACGATGCAGACCACCCTGGCTGAAATACTGACCACCAACACGGAAATCGGCAGCGCCATTACCCAGGCAAGCGATAAAAATACGGCTACTTTGACAGAAGGCTTCCAGGCACAGCGTCAGGCAGACAATTTTGGTCGTGAAACTGAGCGCCTAGAAAAGGCGCGTGCCAGCTTTACCGTACCGGACAGCATCTGCAGCGAATCGGCATCCGGCGTAGCCCAGCAGGTTCATAATACCGCCCGGGCCACCGCATCCTCTCTGGCGTCTGGCAGCGGGATCAGCAACACGGCTATTCAGAAAGCCGTGGCTTCCGCCCCGGTTCTCCCCGCCCAGGATGATTACCGCAGCGCCGCTATTCATGCGAATTACTGCACCAGTGCTGAATACGCGGTGTATGGCGGCACAGCACTGTGCCAGTCGGTGTCCTCCGACATGCCTGGCGGCGATATCCAGGTTCAGTCTCTCTATGACGGCGCCGGCGCCGTGGGCAAAGAACCGGAACTCACGTTCAGTGATGACCAGATCGATGCCGGGATGGCGTACATGCGGAACAGCGCAAAACACAGTCCCGGGCGCACGCTCGGCAAGGGAGAGATCAAGAATGAAACCGGCTGGCAGTACCAGGGCCTGCTGACCCAGTACAAGGCGATTCAGAGTGCAGCCCAGCAACCGCAGTTATCGATGATCGCGGACAGTAAACCCAACAGCAGCACGACCACCGCGCTGAAAGAAGCCCTGGAAAATGCATCCGCCCAGTCGTATTTCGATGATACCGCGTCAGACCAGGCCAAAAGTAACTACCAGATGTCGGCACGCGAGTTTGAAAGTTTCGAAGTTGGCCGCCGGTATGCCAATACCGATTACCAGGAAGACCTGCAGGCAATGGATGGCGATAACCTGATGCGCGAACTGATCCGGGTACAGTCACTGTCGAATTATCTGCAGCTCGGTATTAAGAACCAGCTCAGGGAAAGCAACATTATCGCCGGCCAGCAACTCGCCCTGGCGGCTGACCGGGAATATCGCCCGCAGCTGCAGGCACTGATGCAGGAAATCAGCGGAGGCGTCGCCAAATGACACACAAAGCCCATGATAACCAGACAGAACCGGCGGGACAGCCGACGCGTTCAACGGCAGTAAAAAGGGTCCGCAAGGCCCTTTCCTTGTCGGTCTCGATTTTTACCCCCATTAACGACATGCGCCGTATGGGGTCGGACGTCAGCCAGTCCCTGAAAACCAGTATCTCCCGGCTGAAGGCCTTCCGGCGTCAGGCGCGCGAGGAAAAACGCGAGAAACTGACGTTTGAACAGGCAGTCCAGGCCAGTGGCTACAGTCTGCCGCAGCTGCTGTGGAAGTACCGTTTTCTCAAGCGACTGTGGTGGGTGGTAGCCGGGCTGTTCCTGGTCCTGACGCCCGTTCTGATGGCCATGATACTGCTGACGGCGTCTACCCTGCCCTCAATGACGTTCTGGCGGGCGATTATTTTTGTGGTGATCTTCGCCGCGCTGGCCAGTCTGGCAGCCCTGAAGGTCGTGATATGTCAGTACCGCCTCTGGCAACTGCAGCAGCGCCGGGTCAGTGACGAAGAAGGCGGACGCTTCAGCGATTTCCTCCATCACGCACACTGGATCAAAGACGCCCTGAACCCTGTCTGAACGGGTCCCTCTGTTCTTACTCATATACGCGCAGGTTTTCTATGAAACTATTTAAGCAGCCCCTGCAGGGTCTGTTGCTGCTGCTCGTCTCGCTGCCGGCGCTGGCCGATGACGTGACGTACAGCACCATTCGTGACGCTGCTGAAAATTCAAGTGACCTCTCCCGCCAGGCGCTGGTCACCATCTTTGGCGACGTGGTGACGTCGCCCTTTACGGCCACAGATACCACCGTTATCGGCTCCCTCTTCGGCATCCTGAATGGCGTTATCTGTGCCATTGCCCTGTTCTGGTTTCTAACGGTCACCCTCAAAAGCATTGTCAAAGCGGGCAATGCCGGCAAAGTCTTCGGCAGTACGCGCACCGCGATGGCCCCCCTCATGTCCTTTGTCGGGTTCATCACCCTGGTCCCGACATCGAGCGGCTGGTCACTCTCGCAGCTGATCATGCTCTGGGCGGCCTCCATTATGGGCGTGGGAAGTGCCAATCTGCTGACAAACAAAGCCGTGGATATGATGGATGACGGGTATTCACTGGTCACGCAACCCGTCGCCAGCTCGACGCGGGATGCGGCCCAGCAGATTTTTGAGATGAACCTGTGCAAATATGCCATCAACGAACAGCTCAGCGGCTTCTACGACGATGCCGGCTCAGCGAGCACGTCAGAGATGAGCACCTCCGGCAGTGACGGCAGTTATGAAACCAGCAACGGCAGCGCCTATTGCGGGACCGCGAAAATCCCCACGACCACGCGTAGCAGCAGCTGGTCAGTCTTGTTTGATTCCGATGTGGATACTGACGCTATCGTCAGCGCACAGAAGTCCGCACTGGATACCATGCAGACGACCCTCGACAGCGCCGCACAGACGTTTGTCAGTACCTATATCAGCAAACGTGATGATGACTCCGGTACGCTGACCGATGTCGAAACCACCATCCAGAATGCGGCAACCGCCTATGAGAACACCATTAACTCTGCGCTCAGTCAGATTGACTATGAAGACACCCTGCAGAGCAGTCTGAGCAGCAACATGAAAACCTATGGCTGGATCGCACTGGGCGCCTGGTACCAGACGTTTGCGACCGCCAATGCCAAAACCACTGACGTGGGTAAATCTGCACCCACCGTCAGCGGGCCGACAGGCCTGGGGGAAATGGGGAACACCGACCTCTACCAGCAGGTGTTCACCGCCTACAACGCCCAGCTGCAGAACAGCAGCTACACCGCGACACTCGGCATTCAAACCAGCAAAAAGGACATCGAAACGGGGCGGGCAAAAGATCCGAAATCGGTGTTCGTTGGGCTGTTCAACAGTCCGATGCAGCAGCTGACAAACTGGTTTGCTACTCAAAATATCGGGCAGGTAAACGATGACAGTGATCAGCTCAACCCCCTGATACAAATGAAAACCATTGGGGACTACACCCTGGATACCGTGGGCACGGCCCTGACGTCTTATGTGGCCATTCAGGGGTCGATTGCTTTGAGTGGCAATAATATCGTGGGCCGCTTTACCAACGGACTGACCGGCTGGAAAGCCACAGCAGTAGCGGTGATGCAGGCGCTGTCCCCTCCGTTCTACTTCCTGCTGCTGATCCTCTTCTCGGCGGGCTTCAGCCTGTCTGTGCTGCTGCCGGCGATACCGTTCATCTACTGGATGACCGGCGTCCTGAACTGGTCCGTCAGCGTGCTGGTTGGCTGTGCCGCCGGCCCGATGTGGTCAGCCACGCACCTGGGCACGGAAGAGGACCGGGGAAGTCGCGCAGCCTACGGCTATGTTTTTCTTATCGACATGATGTTGCGCCCCAGTCTGATGGTGCTGGCCTTCTTCTTTGCCTCTGTCGCTATCGTGGCGGCCGGCACAATCCTGAACCTGCTGTTCGCTTCGGCACTGGCCAACGCACAGATTGACTCCTGGACCGGGCTGTTTGCCGCCGTCGGCTGGTTGTTCATTTATGCCCGTATTTGCACCACCGTGGCCACCAAGGTGTTCTCGATGTTGGTCGTCATCCCGGATTACGTCATCGGCTTCCTGGGCGGGCGTGAAGGGGCATCCCTGTTCAGTGGCCTGAGCGATTCAGTCTCGAATATCTTTGCCGGCGTCGGGAGTACAGTCAGCCCGGGCAACATCCCGGGAATGGCCGCCAAAGAACGTAATTCCGGGGATAAAGATGGATTTAAAGGATGACAAAATTACACAGGATCAACGGGTTATGTTATAATTTAACCATGAATTAACAAAGAGGACTACATATGGAAAGCCAGCGGGAACGTACAGGCATGGAGACTTTCGTGTTACTGGTGAAATTCTGGTCCGCCATTATTTATTTCCCAGTATGCCTGCTATTCGCCTTTGTCTGTACCATATCGTCTAGAAAAGGTTCTTTTGAGCTTGCAGTGCTGTTCTGGGCACTGTTCGTGACGCCATTCATCATTCGGCAGTTTACCCTACAAAAACGCCGCCGCGCCCTGAACAGCGTGGTGGCTGCCGTCAGTGGTGAGGAGTTTATGCCGCAGAAAGGGAACGTCATCATCTCGGGCAACCGGACCTATCTGGGCGTGGATGCCATCCGGGGAACCCTGCTCTACGTCAGTATGCGCCGCAAGGGTGAATACGATGTGATGGGGATGGATATGTCCAGCTGGACGCGCGTGGAGTATAAGGGGGATGTCATCACCCTCAAAACCAAAAACCCGGAACTCCCCAGCGTCAGCGTCGATGCACCGGGCGGTGAGAAGTATTCCGCTGCGCTGTATGACGTCATCTGCGCGATGGAACACCGGCAGTATGCCGACCTGCAGTTCCCTCAGAAGGCCCATGAGCGTGCCCGCAACGCCCGCAAAGAGACCGGCCTGACAGTGTTCAGCTACACCTGATACCCCGTCGCGTTAACGTCACATCTGCCATACAGCCCCCGGTTCCCGGGGGCTTTCAGTTTCTGTATTCCTGATCCGCTTATCGGAGTAATGAGGTCCCTATGTCTCAGAACCGTCAGGCCGCTACCGGCCATGATGACGCCTATGGCTTTCTGCTGATCCCCGCCGCCCTCGTGATTATCTGCTGGCTGTGGTTCAGTAAATTTGTATGGGCATCTTGCCTGCTGCTCTACTGGCTCTGGGGGATGGTCGATTTTCAGCGTATCCATCCCTGGGTCGCGGAAAAAATTAACCTGCTGGCCCGTACCGGCAATCACGCCCAGGCAGTCTCCTGGCATGACTGGTTCGCCGTGATGAATGAAACGTCCGGTATCCTGCTGATTTTTCTGCTCCCTATTGCCATCAGTGCGCTGGTCAGTATCAAAAACCATCCATCCCAGCCCATGAAAAGCAAACGTATCGTCAATATCCACACACTGCCGCAGATCATGAGCAAATGGTCGCCGGCCATTGTGCCGGTGCTGGCAGAAAGCCGGTCGCCGGACCTGTTAATGAACGATGACGGCCCGGAACGCCGCTGGGCGGAAAAACCGGAAGAGTTCGCCGCCAGGCATGGTCTTATCACCTCGCGCATGCTGGACCGGGAAAAAGCCCGTGATGTTTTTATCTCTCAGCTGGGTACACGGTTGTCGGCCTCTCCGGACACATTGCAGGATTATGAGAAAGCCCTGTTTGCTGTGTTCGGCCTGCAGGTGCTGATGAATAACCGGAAAGCCGCCAAAAAACTGCTGGATGACCTAAATCGCAGCTGCCTCCCGCGCAACCGCAAAGAACGTAAGCGCACGAAGAATCTGTACCGTCCTGATTTTTCCCTGGCAGAAAAAACCTTTCAGAAGGTCTGGCAGGCGGAGGGGATGCAAGAAATCCACGCCACTCACCAGTATGTCAGAACGGCACTCAGCGACCTGCTGGGCCACGATATTCGACTGCCGCCATCACAGTACCTCTGGCTGAAGCCCATCGATCGCACGCTCTGGTATGCCCTGCACGGCGCCGATACCGCCAGCGTGTTTGTGGAGGGGGCGGGCGTCATTGCTCAGACGCGTTTTGAAATCGTGGTACGAAAAGAGAAGCTGCCGCTGCAGATCGACTATGTCGAATCCGCCATCGACGGGCTGCAGTACGAGCTGGAAGGGTTGGGTCTGGTGCATGAGCGACGCGTGAAGAAAACCGAACGCCGGAAGAAAGCACCTGACTGGTTACCCCCGACGCTCGGTCAGGACAGCTTTACTGACCTCCACAGCGATGAACCGGAACCTGCAGAAGCAGAACAGCCTGAAGATAACCCGATTGCGGCGCAGGCACATCCCAGCCAGGAGGCCGGGATAAACGCCGTACCGTCACCCACATACCACGCTGATACCGCAACTTCTGCAGCACAGCCAGCTACACCCCCTCACGTTTCACATGACGCAGCTGCCGGTGAGCCGGCGGATGACGATGAACCTGCTTATATATAAGGCCACAGCGATGATGACTCCGACATTTAATGCCCGTATCTCAGGAAATAACCTGATTGCTTCACTGAATGACGACACACCGATTTTTTCCCTCAATGTGAGCGAGGACCCGAGTTTCTGGATCGAGGGAGGCACGCTGATGGTCAGCCTGAATACCGACAGCAGCCATCCGGTATATCGGGCCCTGGACTACAAAGAGGCCGAACAACTGCTGTCTGTCATTACCCTGGTTCTCTGCAATCGTAAGCCGAAAATGAAGTGGAAGAACACCATCCTGCCCGCGGCTGCACTGCTGGTTACCTGTTTTGCCGTCTGGCGTTTTGCACCTGCCCCCCCCTCACCGGGCATGCCACCGTTCGGACAGGCAGAACCCCGGAATGCCACCGCAGAATCGGCTCCGCCACGTTTCCAGGGATTACCGCAGCTGCGCAACCCTGCGCCGCGGAACCCCTATTTTGGCCACAACACAACACGGAATGCCGATGATGGCCAGACGATGCCGGCAAGAGACCCAGCCCGGCCTTCTGCAGCCCGGCCGGCTTCCGTGGCCAGCCAGGAAACGCTGAGTCCGCATATTATGCAGAATCTGCAGAAAGCGGCCGGACGCGGCTATTTTACTGTCCCCCTGTCTTCTGGACACGAGCGCACGCTCTACATCTTTGCCGATCCGCAATGTCCGCACTGCCAGGACTTTGAGCCACTTTTTGAAGCCCTGAGCACACGTTACAACGTTGAAATTTTCCCGGTCACGTATGTCGGCGGCAAACAGTCTTCACAACAGATACAGCCTGTCCTGTATCTCAATAAGGACCAGCGCGCGGCCGCCTGGAAGAAACTGTTTTCGGTTGACGATGGCATGCTCACCATTGGCAAAAAGAAAACCGGTGACGATCAAAAAGAAGCCCCGGCACAACGCGATGATAAGCGCTGGAAAATCGCCGGCGAGGCGCTGGCCATCAATGATGTCGCGTTCAGCCAATACCATATCCCTGGCACGCCGTGGGTGGTTGCTGACGACGGCCGCCACGTACCACAGTCAATGATGAAAGATCCGGCCACCATGCAAGCCTTCATAGCAGGGCACAGCAAAGCGGAGAACTGATATGCAACAAAAGCAGAAACCAGTCGATGCCGCCCGGCTGCAGCGTCAGGTACATCAGGGCATGGTCGAAGAGATGGCGTATCGCACCGGCCCCCTGCTGCTCGCCATTATCGTCATATTTGGTGCTGCGATAGTCTGGCCTGTCCTTTTATGGGTGGCCATTCCGGTCATGCTGGTCTGGGTCCCGATGTTCATGCTGAATGAATTCAGAATGCCGGCGAGGATGCCAATGGACATGGACAGACTGGACCCGTCAACGGAAACCATGCGGCCCGGCAAATTGCTGGGCTTTCTTCCCGTTACAAAGCTGAGCCGCCATATGGATAATGCGGCGGGCGTTTTCTATACCGGGTATGAGCGCATGCTCGATGGCGGCCGGGAGATATGGCTGCGCATGGATGACCTGACACGCCATCTCATTCTCCTGGCCACTACCGGTGCCGGCAAAACGGAGATGTTACTCGGCTTTGTGTTAAATGCGCTGTGCTGGGCGAAAGGGCTGATCTTCTCTGACGGTAAGGCTCAGAATGACGTCTGGTTCGCTGTCGCCTCCCTGTCCCGCCGCTTTGGCCGTGAAGACGATCTTCGGTTACTGAATTACATCACCGGCGGCCAGAGCCGCTCTCAGCGCCTGCTGGAGAATGATAAATCACGCCAACAGTCCAATAACACGAACCCGTTTGCGTTGGCCCAGGAAACCTACATCACGCAGCTGATGGACTCCATGATGCCGGAGGCCGGCAACGACCGCACCTGGCAGGAGAAAGCTAAGGGGATGAACCAGGTCCTGACAAAGGCCCTGATTTACAAAAGCCGGAAAGAGCAAAAGGTGATGTCACAGCGGCTGATTCAGGAGTACCTCTCTCTGGATAAGTTCGCGGAACTCTATCTGCAGGCTGAAGCAGAGGAATGGCACGAAGAAATTCGTACCGGTCTGCGTAATTATCTGTCAACCAGCGTGCCGGGCTTTGATATGAGCCTGATCACCAAACCATCAGAGTGGTCGCAGGAAGCACGTAACCAGCATGGTTATCTGACGAGCCAGTACAACCGTATGTTGTCACTATTCAGCGATACCTATGGCCATGTTTTTTCGTCCGGCGCCGGCGATATTGACCTGCGGGATGTGGTTCACAATGATCGCATCCTCGTCATACTCATCCCGGCACTGGAACTCTCCGCGTCAGAAGCACTTACACTGGGGCGCCTGACGACCTCACAGCTGGCGATGATCCTGAGCCAGGACCTGGGCGAAAGGATGGAGGGGAAAGCGGAAGACATTCTGGTTATCAAGAAATTCAGGGACCGTTTCCCGTTTATATGGCTCGCTGATGAAGTGGGGTCCTACTATTCCGATACCATCGGCCAGCTGGCCACACAGGTCCGTTCCCTCGGTTATGCGCTCGTTCTGGCAGGTCAGGACCTGCAGAAACTCAAAACGGCAGTAGGGGACAAACTCTGGACGCTGCTCGGCAACATGTTCACCCGCATTTTCGGGACCATTACAGATCCAACTGAAACCGCTGAATTTGCCGCAAAATCAGCCGGGATGGAATATCAGGCCATCCAGGACAGTATGGAATACCGCCCCGGCGCAATCAGCGGGAGCTATGCCGATACCGGTCGCGTTACGGTCCAGGAGAAATCAAAACTTCCCTTTGATGAATTGCAGACCTTAAACCAGGGTGAACAGGCAACTATCTTCAAAGGAGCCGTCATCCGTAACAATGCCCTGTATATCGCTGATGACGACAAAATCACTGATAAGGACGTCCGCATCAACCGGTTTGTTGAGGTGGAATGGCCAACGTATGACAGCCTGGCTCACCTGCTGCCGGCAAAAGTCCGCCGTGACCGCCCTCGTCCGGCCAGTATCAACCGCATTATGGCTATCGTGAAAAATGACAAGATCAGACACGCCCCTGACAGCATGATCATTCAGGATGGCGTGCTGTATGCCATTGCCGATGAAGCCATGTATTTCGACGAAGTCGCCCCCACGCCACCCGATGCAGTCCAGCGCGCGACGCAACTGCTCAGCCTCGCCGCCTCGGTACTGACCGAGACCAGAGGCCGTTACAGCGTCGAATACCCGGAGCCAGAAAAACTGTCCGTCAAAAAGGATGAGTTTGAAAAATACCAGCACATTCACCAGTCGGCCGTTACTCAGCAGGCTGACGGTTTCGTTTACTGATCTTCGGCCGCCTACCCGGGTGGCCATGTTCTCAAAGGTATCCCCATGTTTAAAAAAATACTGGTAGCAGCCGTGATGGCCACCACACTCTCTTCGTCCCTGTCCGCTATCGCCGCCCCTTCCGTGCAGGTCGGTTTCAGTCCGGAAGGGACCGCACAGGAACTGGTACTGAAGACCATTAACAACGCACAAAGCTCTGTGCGTATGTTGGGTTACAACTTAACCGCTGCGGATATTGCAAAAGCCCTGGCGTCGGCCAGCCGGCGTGGTGTGGATGTTAAAGTCATCCTGGATAAGAGAGAGAACCAGAACAAATATTCGAAAGCGGCACTCAATATACGTAAGCGTTAACCGGACGCCGTATTGACACTGGTCAGGCAGGTATAGCCACGTT
>ERZ808227.7-NODE-7-length-44306-cov-7.403110_pt1 | contig 44306 bp, 42 predicted proteins | sample MGYA00521246_ERZ808227 | MGnify/ENA primary metagenome ERZ808227 (study PRJEB31515, sample SAMN02934712) | indoor metagenome | biome: House; feature: Kitchen Counter; material: surface | place: USA: Illinois | collected 2012-02-11 ... | reverse complement strand
GCATGACGCAGCTGGGGATGATCGGTCTGGGCTTCTCCATCACCTACGGCGTGGGGAAAACCGTTGTTTCCTACTACGCCGACGGCAAAAACACCAAGCAGTTCCTGCCGTTTATGCTGATCCTCTCCGCTATCTGTATGCTCGGCTTCAGCGCCAGCATGGGCGCGGGCTCCGTTAGCCTGTTCCTGATGATCGCCTTCTACGCCCTGAGCGGTTTCTTCCAGAGCACCGGCGGGTCGTGCAGCTACTCCACCATCACCAAATGGACCCCGCGCCGCAAGCGTGGCTCGTACCTCGGCATGTGGAACATCTCCCACAACCTCGGCGGGGCAGGTGCGGCTGGCGTGGCGCTGTTCGGTGCAAACTACCTGTTCGACGGCCACGTGATCGGCATGTTTATCTTCCCGTCGATTATCGCCCTGATTGTCGGCTTTATCGGCCTGCGCTTCGGCAGCGACTCCCCGGAATCTTACGGCCTTGGCAAAGCCGAAGAGCTGTTCGGCGAGGAGATCAGCGAAGAGGACAAAGAGACCGAAGAAAACGAGATGACCAAATGGCAGATCTTTGTTGAGTACGTGCTGAAAAACAAAGTGATCTGGCTGCTCTGCTTCTCGAATATCTTCCTGTACGTGGTGCGCATCGGTATCGACCAGTGGTCTACCGTGTATGCCTTCCAGGAGCTGAAGCTTTCTAAAGAGGTGGCGATTCAGGGCTTCACCCTGTTTGAAGTGGGCGCGCTGGTCGGCACGCTGCTCTGGGGCTGGCTCTCGGATCTCGCCAACGGTCGTCGTGCACTGGTGGCCTGCATCGCGCTGGCGCTGATTATTGCTACCCTGGGCGTTTACCAGCATGCCAGCAATCAGTATGTTTACCTGGCGTCCCTGTTCGCGCTCGGCTTCCTGGTGTTTGGTCCCCAGTTGCTGATCGGCGTGGCGGCAGTCGGCTTCGTTCCGAAAAAAGCGATCGGCGCCGCCGACGGGATTAAAGGCACTTTCGCCTACCTGATCGGCGATAGCTTCGCCAAGCTGGGTCTGGGAATGATCGCCGACGGCACGCCAATTTTCGGCCTCACCGGCTGGGCGGGCACCTTTGCCGCGCTGGATGCGGCAGCCATCGGCTGTATCGTCCTGATGGCGATGGTTGCGGTGCTGGAAGAACGTAAAATTCGCCGGGAAAATCGCGCGCAGAAATTAAAAATAGCCTGAGTGTGCAGGTAACTTCTTTGCCCGGTGTGTGATGCCGGGCTTTTTTATATTAACATCCCCAGCGTTAATGCCTTATACCCCCTTCTGCAAGGTCTTTTCCGTTCACTATTATGGCACCGCCCGCTGTTGACGCCCTGCGTTTCCCGCTATGATGAGCGGCTATTCTAAGGAGAACGCATGGTCTGGATAATGCTGGCAACGCTTGCCGTGGTGTTTGTGGTTGGGTTTCGTGTCCTGACCTCAGATTCCCGCCGCGCCATCAAACGCTTGAGCGAACGGCTGGGGATCACCCCGATGCCGGTAGAATCGATGATCGATCAGTTCGGTAAAACGCCCGGCAATGAGTTTATCCGTTATCTTGAGCGCCCCGACGAGGCGCATCTGCAAAATGCCGCCCAGGTGCTGCTGATCTGGCAGGTCTGCATCGTCGACGCCAGCGAAGAGAATCTGCATACCTGGCACCGCATGCTGCGTAAAGCCCGCCTGGCCGCGCCCATTACCGATGCGCAAATTCGTCTGGCGCTTGGCTTTATGCGCGAGATAGAGCCGGACCCGCAGGAGCTGAACGCCTTCCAGCTGCGCTATAACCAGCTCTTCCTGCCGGAAGAGGGCGTGTTTTACCTGCACTGATCCCCTGTCAAAACGTCAAAAGTTGTCTAAACGTTAAATTCATCACACTTTTGATGATAAACTGCGCGACTTTTCCGCACGTTTTTATCTTCAGGTGACGCCATGACAGAACATATCCAGCCCTCGACCAAACCGCAGACCAAAGAGATTACTCGCCCCAACTGGTCGGCGGTTTTTTCCGTGGCGTTCTGCGTCGCCTGCCTGATTACCGTTGAGTTTTTACCGGTTAGCCTGCTGACGCCGATGGCGCAGGACCTGGGCATTTCTGAAGGCGTGGCGGGGCAGTCCGTTACCGTCACCGCGTTTGTGGCAATGTTCGCCAGCCTGTTTATCACGCAGGTAATTGGCGCGATTGACCGCCGTAAAGTGGTCATTCTGTTCAGCGTCCTGCTGACACTCTCCTGCCTGCTGGTCTCCTTCGCGGAAAGCTTCACCCTGCTGCTGCTGGGGCGCGCCTGTCTTGGCCTGGGACTTGGCGGTTTCTGGGCGATGTCTGCCTCGCTCACCATGCGTCTGGTGCCGGCGCGTACGGTGCCGAAGGCCTTGTCCGTTATCTTTGGCGCGGTCTCCATCGCGCTGGTGATCGCTGCGCCGCTGGGCAGTTTTCTCGGTGGGATTATCGGCTGGCGTAATGTCTTTAACGCGGCGGCGGTAATGGGGCTGCTCTGCATCATTTGGGTATGGAAAGCGCTGCCGTCGCTGCCGGGCGAAGCGGCGCACCATAAGCAGAACATGTTCGCGCTGCTGAAGCGCCCTGGCGTGCTGGCGGGGATGACCGCCATCTTTATGGCTTTTGCCGGGCAGTTTGCCTTCTTTACCTATATCCGCCCGGTGTTTATGACTATGGCGGGTTTTGACGTCGACGGCCTGACGCTGGTGCTACTGAGCTTCGGTATCGCCAGCTTTGTCGGCACCTCGCTGTCGTCCCAGTTCCTGAAACGCTCCCTGAAAGTGGCGCTGGCGGGGGCCCCGCTGGTGCTGGCTCTCAGTGCCGCGGTACTGATTCTGTGGGGTAGCGATAAATGGGTCGCCTCGGCGATTGCGATTATCTGGGGCTTTGCCTTTGCGCTGGTGCCGGTGGGCTGGTCGACGTGGATCACCCGCTCGCTGGCCGATCAGGCGGAGAAAGCCGGGTCGATTCAGGTGGCGGTGATCCAGCTGGCGAACACCTGCGGTGCGGCGGTGGGCGGCGTTGCGCTCGACCATCTGGGGCTGACGTCACCCCTGGTGATTTCCGGCACGCTGATGCTGCTGACGGCGCTGCTGGTGGCGGGGAAGGTAAAGACACGTTGATTGATAAATAATCACCTTGCCGATATACTTGTACCGTAACTTGTACAGGAGGAAGTATGCAGGTTGTGACGTTTACCGAAGCACGAAGCCGGCTCAAAGATGTGTTGGACGACGTGAATGACAACGTGGAGACAACCATCATCAGCCGTCGTAACGGGGGTGATGCGGTAGTGATGTCTCTGCAGCACTACAACTCAATGATGGAAACCATCCATCTGATGAGTTCGCCTGCCAACGCCAGCCGACTGATGGAGTCAATCGAGCAGGCAAACACGGGAAAAACCACGCAGAGGGATCTGATAGATGACCAGGCTACTGATTTGGACCGATAACGGCTGGGACGATTACCTGTGGTGGCAGGAGCAGGACAAGAAGACGCTTCGCAGAATCAATAAACTGATTGAGGATGCAAAGCGCCAGCCCTTCGATGGCCTGGGTAAGCCGGAACCCCTTAAAGGCAACCTTTCCGGATACTGGTCCCGGCGGATCAACGACACTGACCGTCTGGTTTACGGGGTGTCGGATAGCGCTCTCACCATTCTGATGTGTCGCTATCACTATTACGCATAAGTCACGCCGATGTCTGAACCCGTCTTCTCGAATCCATCGAAATCAACACCACCGACGACACAATTAGCAGCGTCCCCAGCCAGTCGGGCAGGGTGAACGCCACGCCCAGCAGCATCACCGACAGTAACGCGCTGCTCAGCGGCTCGGCGCAGCTCAGAATGCTCGCCTTCGGCCCGCCGATCATCTGCGCGCCTTTCAGATACAGGCTGAACGTCAGCGCCGTGCCGATCACCACCAGGTAGAAAAACGCCAGCAGCAGGCTGCTGTCGATCACAAACGTGGTGCCGCGTCCGGCATAAAACGGCGTCAGCATTAACCCTGCAATCAACATACTCCAGCCGACAATCGGCAGCGTGCCGTAGCGGGCAATCAGCGTTGACGGGTAGGTGGTGTAAAACGCGGCGGCAAAGGCCGAGGCAATGCCAAAGAACAGCGCTGCAGGGGAGATGGAAAGCGAAGTGGGGTCGCCGTGGGTCACCAGCAGGAACGTGCCGACAAGCGAGGTCACGATCGCGGACAGGACAAACACGCCGGGGCGCTTTTTGCGTGCCAGCGCGAACCACGCGACGATAATCGTCGGCGACAGAAATTGCAGCACGGTGGCCGTAGCGGCGTTGGATTTTTCAATCGTCAGCAGGAAGGTGAGCTGTACGGTAAGGGCGCCAGCCAGCGAGAAAAACAGCAGACTGAGGGCGTCTTTGCGATGTTTGATGACCGAGAAAATCTTGTCGCCGTGAACGAAGGAGAGAGTCAGCAGGATCACGCCGGTAAACAGCAGGCGAATCATCGTCAGGTAAGGCGAAGAGATCTGGCTTTTCTCCATGATGTACTGCGCGCACACCCCTGAACTGCCCCATAAAACGGCGGCGATCAGGACGTTTAACATCCCTTTACGTGTGGAACCCATGTTCTCCCCTGCTATGTTGTCGTTAATTCGGTCAACAGCATAGCATGATGGGGTGCGGCTTGGTGCCCTCACCCCGGCCCTCTCCCACGGGGAGAGGGAGCAAACACTAAAAACGGCAACTATCGTTGCCGTTTTGCTTCTACCTTGCTTAGAACCACGCCTCCCACATTGCGCCGACGTTGAAGTCGTCAAGCGTCTCGTCTTTGGTGCCGTTCACGCGGGCGGTGCGTTCGTTATCCACTTTGCCGCCGGTTACGTAGAAGCGCAGCATCGGACGGAACTCCGGCCCCATGGCGATCGACATGTTCTGGGAGAGGGTCAGCTTCCAGCCCTTGTTATCGCCGCCGTTGTCGTAATCCACATGCTGCCAGCCCGCTTCCAGCCAGGTGGAGTGGACGTCGTTCCACCAGTGCATCGGGCGCACAATGGCGTTGTAGTTCTTACGGTTGTCCGTTTTATCACGGCTGTTGTCGTAGTCGTGGAAGGCGAGGATATACTCCACCTGGGTCTGCGGAGTGAATTTGTGCAGCCCTTCGAAGCTGGCGTAAACCGTGGTCAGATCCTCGGTTTTGTTGAACACGCTGTTGTCCGCGTTATCAGAGTAACGGGCGATCACCTTGTTCACGCCGCTGTCGTTGGTGTGGCTCAGCACCACGCCGCCCTGCCAGGCGTTCAGCCGTTCGTCGCTCTCCACGGCTTTTGAGTCAAAGCCGTAGTTGGCGTACAGCTCCAGATCCAGCGGACCGACCTTCATGCCGTGGATTTTTGAGGTTGCCGCATAGTTGCCTTTGTCGCCCGTGCCGGAACCGCCAGTACAGGTGATGCGCGACGGGTTCGCTTCATCTTCCAGTACTTCCGGGCTACAGGATTCCACCGCCGCCACGGCGGCCACGTCGAACTGCACGCCGCCGATGTCGAAGTTCTTCACCCCGGCGCCCTGGCCGTCGTGGTTCATCCAGAAGTAATCGTTGATGCCCTGCTGCGGACGCTGGTGGAAGTCACGACCGGCCCAGAAATAGGCGTTCGGGTTGGAGGCCATAATGTTGGTTACACCGGCGTAGGCTTTTTTCAGGTTAACTTCATCGCCCCAGTGGTCGATCATCACGTTGATGTCCCAGATGGCGCCGTTGTCGCCCTTGAAGGCTTTGGAGAGCTGGAATTCGCCGCCGTTGCCTTCGTTACCCAGACGACCAATGGCAGATGCCCCGTTGTAGGAACCGTCTACCGCCACATACTTCTGGTCAGCGGCCTGGAAGTGCGCGCCGTAGCGGGCGTAGCCGGTAAATTTAATGCCGAACGGAATCGCCATATCCGGGGATTGCGCCGCGCTTTGCGGCTCGGTGACCACGTCGGCTTTTTTCGCCACGGCGGCATCCATTTTGGCCTGACGTTCGGCCAGGGCTTTATCCACCGCTTTTGCCACGATGGCGTCGATTTGCTCCTGCGTAAATTCCTGGGCGAGGACAGAAATTGGGCAAAGCGCGGCGATAACCGCCATGGTTAATGGAAGTTTTTTAATCGTATTCATGGTTATCTCAATATAGTTTAATTTTATTCAGACAATAACCATCCCGCTCCGATCTGACAGAGTATGTCGCTATCATCAGAACAAGTGGAATTCTATTTTAGGTACAGAGGTATTACATTAATTTATTTCGCCATAGATTATCTCTGATATAAATGAATTATTTCTTCAGACAGTTCACGCGCTAATAGCGAATTCATTAAATGATCCTGGGCGTGAACCATAATTAAGGTCATCGGCTGACGTGCTTCACCCGCATCCTGCTCAATAAGTTTGGTCTGCATCTTGTGCGCCTGACGCGCGTAGCCATCGGCTTCACGCAGCAGGCTTTTGGCTTCGTCAATGTTGCCCTGCCGCGCAGCGTGCAGTGCTTCAAAGCACAGGCTGCGCGACTGACCCGCATTGACGATGATTTCCATAACCGCTTCTTCTAAGGCAATCATCATCTCTCTCTTTAGATATCGAAACTATTATTTAATGAGGTGGTGGCAAACCACTCTCCGCTCTTTTTAAGGGTGCGCTGCTGCGTTTCCAAATCGAGCTGGATAAATCCATAGCGATTTTTATACGCATTGCACCACGACCAGTTATCAATAAAGGTCCACATATGATAACCAAGGCAATTGCACCCTTCGCTAATACCTTTATGCAGCCAGGTTAAATGCCCGGAAATAAAATCAATGCGGTATTGATCGTTTATCTGGCCATTTTCAATAAAGCGCTGCTCATTTTCGACGCCCATACCGTTTTCAGAAATAAAACAGCGTGGATTGCCGTAATTGTCGCGCAGGTTAACCAGAATATCGTAAATACCCGGTTCGTAGATTTCCCAGCCACGGTACGGGTTCATCTTGCGGCCTGGGATCTCGTAGTTTTCAAAGAACCACTCCGGCATAAACGGCGCCTGCGGGTTCACCGCGCTGTCACGACACTTCACGCGACGCGGCTGATAGTAGTTAATGCCGAGCAGGTCGATTTTCCCTTCCGCAATCAGGAGACTGTCTTCCGGTTTACAGGCAGGCAGTTGATTGTGGGTTTTCAGCAACGCCACCAGGTCGGCCGGATACTCCCCGCGCAGAACCGGGTCGAGGAAGCTGCGGTTAAACATCAGGTCGGCCACGTGCGCCGCTTTGACGTCCGCCGGGTTTTGCGAGCGCGGATACGACGGCGTCAGGTTCAACACGATGCCGATCTCCCCGGCATAATGGCCCGCACGGTAGGCCTGAACGGCCTTCGCATGGGCCAGCACGGTGTGGTACGCCACGGTGGCCGCCCGGCGGAAATCCACCACGTTCGGGTAATGGAAGTCGTACAGATAACCGCCTTCCACCGGGACGATCGGCTCGTTGAAGGTAAACCAGTGCAGCACGCGGTCGCCAAATAGGTCGAAGCAAACCTGCGCATAGCGGGCGTAAGCCTCCACCACGTCACGGTTTTCCCAGCCGCCGATCTCCTGCATCGCCATCGGCATGTCGAAGTGGAACAGGGTGATAAACGGCGTAATGCCCTGTTCGATCAGCTCATCAATGACCTGATTATAAAATTCGACTGCCTTCGGATTTACTTCACCGATACCGTCGGGGATCAGGCGCGCCCAGCTTATGGAAGTGCGAAAGCTGTTGTGGTTCAGCTGCTTTAACAGCTGAATGTCCGTTTTCCAGTGTTGATAAAACGTGGAGGTCTGCTGTGGACCCACGCCGTTGTGAAAACGGTTCGGCTCGCGGGCAAACCAGTAATCCCATGTGGTTTCACCCTCTCGTGTCCCTTCGGTCTGGAGAGCGGAGCTTGCGCTGCCCCACCAGAAATTATCGGGAAAGGTATATTTCATGACGCGTCCTCTTTGACTTAATGGCTTGCGGTCTCAGCGGCTCCGACGGTTGCCTGAGCCTTCTGCTCTTCGTTTTTCATCAACGTACGCTCGTAAGCGCGCAGGAACGGCAGATATATCAGCGCTGACATCACCATACAAACGAGACACATCACCACCGGGCTCAGCGCCCAGTTGGCGGCCCATGAGGCGCCAATGGGCGCGGGAGTGGTCCACGGCGTGAGCGACACCACCTGTGCCAGCCAGCCCAGTCGGGTTGCCGCCCAGGCCAGGCAGGCGTTCACCAGTGGAACGCACACGAACGGAATAAACAGCATCGGGTTCATGATGATCGGCGCGCCGAACAGGATCGGCTCGTTGATGTTAAAGAAGCTTGGCACAACGCCCATTTTGCCGATAGTGCGTAAGTGCGTTACGCGGCTACGCAGCAGCAGGAAGGCCAGCGGCAGCGTAGAACCGACGCCGCCAATCAGCAGGTAGTGATCCCAGAAGCCCTGCAGGTAGACGTGCGGCAGCGCCGCGCCAGCCGCCAGCGCCGCCTGGTTGGCCGACAGGTTCGCCATCCAGAACGGGTTCATGATGCCGGTGACAATCAGCGAGCCGTGAATACCGGCAAACCAGAAGATCTGACACAGCAGCACAGAGAGCAGAATGGCAGGCAGGGAATCAGACGCAGAGACCAGCGGCTCCAGCAGGTGCATTATCGCCTGCGGGATAATCATCCCGGTTTGCGCCTCAATAAACAGGTTCAGCGGATGCAGGGTACCGATCACCACCATCACCGGGATCAGGATCTCAAACGACCGCGCCACGCCGGTCGGGACTTCTTTCGGCAGACGAATGGTGACGTTGTTCTGCTTCAGCCACGCATAGACGCGAGTGGCGTAAATCGCGGTGATCAGCGCGGTAAAAATCCCCTGACCGGAAAGGTACTGGGTGGAGATCTTACCGTCGGCATACGGCGCGGCGACCAGCAGGAAGGCCATGAACGCCAGCAGGCCGGACATCACCGGGTCAAGGTTAAACTGGCGCCCCAGGCTTGCGCCAATTCCCACCGAGATGAAAAAGGTCATGACGCCCATACTGAGGTTAAACGGCAGCATCAGCTGCTCGCGGTAGGTCTGGGAGAAATCCAGCCAGCCGCGGGCGAAGCTGTTGGTGGTGTCCGCCGAGAACGGCGGGAAGATGAACACCAGCATAAACGAGCCGATGATCATAAACGGCAGCGCGGCGGTAAAGCCGTCGCGGATGGCAATCACATACTTTTGCTGGCCGAGCTTCGCGGCCAGCGGAGTAATTGACTGCTCAATCACCGCGACCATGGATTGATATAACGAACTCATGAGAACACCTTTTAGTGTGCCGCTTCGATGAGCGACAGAGCATAGTCCAGTACCTTATCGCCACGTTGCATGCCGTAGTCCATCATATCGATGGGCTGGACAGGAATGCCTTTGGTGGCTGCCTTGTCTGAGAGTGTCTGTAACATGTATTTCACTTGCGGTCCGAGAAGGACAACCTGGTATTGCGGAAACTGCGTATCAAATTCGGAAACGCCATACGCATCAATTTTTACCGGCAAACCCCGTTCTTTCGCGACATCGACCATTTTGCTGACCAGCAGGCTGGTGGACATCCCGGCAGAGCAGCAGAGCATAATCTTGAACATCGACAACCATCCTCAAAATGTAAATAGATATTGCGCTGATGATTGGATATCAGATGGAAACCGGTTTCCATTTATAAAAAGCAGAAGTGTGATACTCATCAAGATCCCTTACTTATGAGGCTAATTAACCCGATATGCGTCACACAATTTGGCTGTTTTGACATCATTTTGAGTGGAAACGGAAAATCGGTTTCCATGGAAAACGGAAACGGATATACTCCCTTCTGGCTATAATGTGAGCCGAAGCGGTCATGGAATTTGCAGGCACGAGGTAAGCCTGTCAGGGGAAAGAGATGTCGACAATCAATGATGTATCACGTCTTGCCGGGGTATCTAAAGCCACGGTATCGCGAGTGTTGAGTGGGTCGCGTGGCGTAAAGGAAGCCAGCCGTCAGGCGGTTCTGAAGGCAGTGGATGAACTTAACTACCGGCCTAATGTGATTGCGCAGTCGCTGCTGAGCCAGTCGACAGGGTGCATCGGGGTGATTTGTGCCCAGGAAAACATTAACCAGACCACCGGTTATCTCTACGCGCTGGAAAAACAGCTCAGTCAGCACCAGAAACACCTGCTGCTGCGCTTCGCGCATAGCAAAGCAGAAGTGATGCATGCTCTGGAAGAGCTCTCCTGCGGGCTGTGCGATGACATCCTGGTGATTGGCGCGCGTTTCCCGCTGGACGTCGACAGGGACAACGTTATCTTGGTTGACTGTATGGAGTCTGATAATTCCAACAGTATCCAGTTCGATCATGCCTTTGCCGCCGAAACCGCCTGTAACTATCTGACCAGCCAGGGGCGACGCCAGATTGCCCTCATCCACCCGCACGGCAGCGGTTTTGCTGACCAGGTTCTGCTTGGCTACAAGCATGCGCTGGAGAAAAATTTCCTGCCCTTTAATCGCAACCTTGTGTTTATGGACGCCACTTCCTCGTCCGTTGCGCTTCAGGAGCTGCTCAATAACGCCAGCACGCTGAATTTCAACGCGTTGCTGGTCGCGGACGAGCAGGAAGCCCAGCGGGTGATCCCGCAGCTGCAGGCGTTTAATAAATCCGTGCCGGAGGACATTATGGTCTTCAGCCTGGCCGGTTCGCTGCACCTGCCGGGTATTCCGGTGATCCCGGCCATTGAATATTCAATGGATGCCATGGCGGCGCGTATCGTGAGCTGGCTGACGGAAAAAACGCAGATGCTGGGCTCGTATGTGCTGCGCGGGGATTTAATTATTCCGGATGTGCGTAAGCGTTAAAAACGTTATCCAGGCCGGGTAAGCGCAGCGCCACCCGGCAAGCAGCATTCAATAATCTTCCATACAATCCACCTGGCCAATCGCTGCCCAGTAGGCGTCCAGGTTGTCGCGCTTGACGGCGGTGATGGCATTCTTAATCAGCAGTTGATTGGCCTCAGACGACAAAATCATCTCCTGCCAGGCTTTATCGCTCTGTTTTTTCTGCGGCGTACAGGTTTTCTTCACATCCTTAAGGATCTGCTGTTTTATCTGGGCCTCTTTCGCCGGATCGTCCTTTTCCTGCGCATGGGCAAACGCGGCGAACAGCAGACAAACCAGCAGGCAGACCAGGTGCGCAGCTTTCATCGAAACCCCCTTGAAGAGACGCATGCTTCCCATGAAATATATCGTTACATTCAGTGTAGCGACGCCAGCCGAAAGTATGAATTTTCTCCGTAAAGTATCTGTGCGATAGTCAAACAGCACACAAAAACAGGGAGAACGCCATGCAACTGAGCATCACCAATACGGTTACGCAGCAGGAAAAAGAAGAGTTATTCGTGGGGCTGCGTGCCTACAACGCGCAATTTTTGGATATGGCAAACTTTAGCGGCGATATTGGCGTTTACGTGCGTGACGAAAAAGGCGTCATGCTGGGTGGGTTAATCGGCGTGCGCAAAGGCGGCTGGCTGAATATTGATTACCTCTGGGTAAGCTACACCGTACGAGGAACTGGTGTAGGCAGCCAGCTCATCAAAGCGGCTGAAGAGGAAGCGAGACGCAAAGGCTGCAAGCACGCGCTGGTGGATACGGCCAGCTTCCAGGCACGTCCGTTTTATGAAAAACAGGGGTATCAGCTGCAGATGTCTTTGCAGGACTATCCTTATCCAGGCATGCAGCGTCATTACCTGGCGAAAGCGCTTTAAGCCTGGTTCTGTCGTTAGGCATTCTGCTATTTATTGCGAGTCGCTTTCCGAATTTAAAGCGCGTTGCTTGTCTTCTTTTCAGGCCCAGGCGCATGCTTTGGCCTGGTCAAGAAAACCATGGAGATGGCAATGGAACGTACAGCAAAACTCTTCAAAAAGGGGCGAAATCAGGCAGTGATGCTGCCTGCTGAATTCACGTTTGATACAAAGAGCGTATATATCCGACGAGATGAGGAGGGGAATGTCGTTTTGACTGCGAGATCGGAAAAGGAGCGTCACAGAGATAACTTTTTACGTTTATTGAAGCAGACTCATGTTCCTGATTCATTTCTGAGCAAAGAGGAACGTAATCAGAGCTATACAACAAGAGATCCATTTGAAGGGCTCTGGAATATGCTGCATATGTTGGACACAAACATAGTAAGCCACCTCGTAAGGCAACATCCCGGGGTGATAAAACAATATTCTCGCACCCCAACAGAAAAAATGTGTATTTCAAGCGTGACGGAGGCCGAACTGCTTTATGGAATAGCCAAAAAGCAAAGTGACACATTACAAAAAACCATACTTGAGTTCCTTAAAACCATCACTATCTGCGACTGGGACAGTGAAGCCGCAGCAACGTACGGTGAACTCCGCGCAGAAATGGAAAAGAGAGGAAAAGTGATGGGCGATCTCGATCAGCTGATCGCTGCGCATGCTATTAGTCGGGGTACAACGATAGTGACTAACGATCATGCGTTCAGAATGGTGCAGGAGCTTGCCGTCGAGGACTGGACGACAGCGTCGTGATCTTTGATGCCAGGTGGCACGCCGCCACCCGGCGATATCCGCATATAACGTATCCTTCTTACTGATTCTTTTTCGGTTTTTATTTCACCGTCTCGTTGTCGATATAGTCACTACACCATTTATCAAAAGGAACTGTCTTGTGAAACGTCGATTGGGTGCTCTGGTTCTCGCGGGTCTGCTGCTGGCAGGATGCGATCAAAGTGGCAGCGATGCCAAACACATTAAAGTCGGCGTCATCAATGGCGCTGAACAGGACGTGGCGGAAGTCGCCAAAAAAGTGGCTAAGGAGAAATATGGCCTGGATGTGGAGCTGGTGGGCTTCAGCGGTTCGCTGCTGCCCAACGACGCCACCAACCAGGGGGAACTGGATGCCAACGTCTTCCAGCATCGCCCGTTCCTTGAAGAGGATAACAAGGCGCATAACTACAAGCTGGTCGCCGTGGCGAATACTTTTGTTTTCCCGATGGCGGGCTACTCCCGCAAAATCAAATCCGTGTCTGATCTGAAGGACGGCGCGACCGTCGCCATTCCAAACGATCCGACCAACCTGGGACGCGCGTTGTTGCTGCTGCAAAAAGAGAAGCTCATTACCCTGAAGCCAGACACCGGTCTACTGCCGACGGCGCTGGATATTACCGCGAACCCCAAACACCTGGAGATTATGGAGCTGGAAGGGGCGCAGCTGCCGCGCGTGCTGGATGACCCGAAAGTGGATGTCGCGATTATCAGCACCACCTATATTCAGCAAACCGGGCTGTCGCCGGTGCATGACAGCGTCTTTATTGAAGATAAAAACTCACCGTACGTGAACATTGTGGTGACGCGCGAAGACAACAAAGACGCCGAGAACGTGAAGGAATTTATCCAGTCTTATCAGTCGCCTGAAGTGGCTAAAGCCGCTGAAACCATCTTTAACGGCGGGGCGGTACCGGGCTGGTAAGGGAACGGACAGAAAACGCGGCGCCTTAAATTGGCCCGATTCCATCGAACATCGCCCTTTAGCCCACAGTGTTAATCGTGGCCACGGGCTATTCTCTTACCACACTAACTGGAGAATAGCCCATGAACATCACCCACCTTCGCAACGCCACGCAGCTGATTACCTACGCCGGTAAACGCCTTTTAATCGACCCGATGCTGGCCCCGAAGGGCGCATACCCGGGTTTTCCCGGCACGGCACGCGCCGATCTCCGCAACCCGATGGTTGAGCTTCCCGTTGACGTCAACACGCTGCTGGACGCCGACGCGGTGATCGTCACCCATACCCATGACGATCACTGGGATCGCACTGCGGCGGAACTGATCGCCAAAGACAAACCGATCTACGTGCAAAACGACAGTGATGCCGCGCTGCTGCGCAGCCAGGGGTTTAGCAACCTGACGGTGATGACCGATGCGACCCGTTTCGGCGATATTCAGATTGCGAAAACCCACGGCGGCCAGCACGGTACCGACCGCGCTTACGCCATACCGGAGCTGGCGGCGCGGCTGGGCGAGGCCTGCGGCGTGGTGCTGCGTCATCCTGCTGAGAAGACGCTCTATCTGGCAGGGGATACCGTCTGGCGTGAAGAGGTGGCAGCCGATCTGCAAAAGCACCAGCCGGATGTGGTGGTCCTTAACGCTGGCTATGCTCACGTTATTGGTTTTGGCCCGATTATTATGGGCCAGCAAGACGTGCTCAACGTCCATTTCCTGCTGCCGCAGGCCCACATTGTGGCGAGCCACATGGAGGCCATCAACCACTGCCTGTTGACCCGCAGCGCGCTGCGTGAGTACGTTGAAGCCAACCAGGTGAGTGACGCTGTGAGCATTCCCCAGGACGGTGAAACCATTATATTCTGAGTGTTTTAAAGGGAAGGGAGAAACTGATGTCGCTCATCAACGTCGCCATTGTCGCGGTAGACGGGTTCAGCCCGTTCCACTACTCCGTTCCCTGCATTCTGTTTGGTGACTCGGTCTCTGGCGAAAAGCGCTTTAACGTGACGATTTGCGCCGAAACGCCCGGTTTCCTCACATCAAAAGACGGATTTGCCCTCAATGCTACGCAGGACTACTCCGCCATCGGACAGGCCGATATTGTCGTCGTTCCCTACTGGCAGCATGTCCTTGAACGCCCGCCTCAGACGCTGCTCGACAGCCTGATACGAGCAAGAGATCACGGCGCGGAGATCGTCGGGCTGTGTCTGGGGTCGTTTGTGCTGGCTTATGCGGGGATCCTCGACGGCAAACGTGCGGCCACCCACTGGGAGTTCGAACGCCAGTTTCAGTCGCTCTTCCCGAACGTCCGGCTGGATATCAATGCCCTCTACGTGGATGACGGCAATATCATCACTTCCGCAGGCACTGCCGCCGCGCTGGACTGCTGCCTGTATATCATTCGTCAGCGCTTTGGCAGCGTGGTTGCTAACCAGATCGCCCGCCGGATGATTGTTCCGCCCCACCGCGATGGCGGACAGGCGCAATTCATTGCCCAGCCGGTGCCGAAAGATACCCGGGACGGGCGGATTAACGGCCTGATTGACTATCTTCAGCAGCACATCACCGAACCGCATAGCCTGGATTCGCTGGCGGAAGTGGTCTCCATGAGCCGCCGCACGCTGACCCGTCATTTTGTTAAGGCCACGGGGATGAGCGTCGCCGACTGGCTTACCGCCGAGCGCCTGCGGCGCAGCCAGATCTTGCTTGAAGCGGGAAATATGCCGATTGAAAGCGTGGCCGAGCTGGTGGGGTTTCATTCCGCTGTCACCTGGCGACAACAGTTTAAAGCGCGTTTTGGGGTCAGTCCGGCGGAGTGGCGAAAGACCTTTCGTGTTCACTCGTCTTTATAATTCTGTCTCGATGGAATAAAAAGGCGTGGGCGGCATCTTCTGGCTGACGGTTACGAGCGATCCTAACGAGAGTGCTTTAAACACCGTAATCTATTGTTTTCTACTTTGGCGCCAGTGTCTTTTTAGCATGATCCTGTTATTTGCTGTTTAATGCTGATGTATCCGACGGGCTTCAAGATTTATCATTGTTTCAGCCCATGCACGGGTGTTCTGACCAGGGAAAAGTGCAATATCCATTTTAATTTTCTCATCTGATAACCAACGTTTACAGATTATCCAGCCAGCAGAAACTGGTAACAATAAATTGGATAATGTATCTCGAGCTCAGAATTCGCCAAAGGCATATCCGGCGGAAATCATCTTCGTCGTTGATGGCGACCTTGAAAATGGTGACTGGAGAAAAGGAATGCAAGGAACAAAGCATTACCCCAGCCTCTCCACCCTCGTCTCTCCCTCCACCATCGACAGCTGATACAGCGAAAACGATCGATGTTTCTCAATCAAATGCGCCAGCTCCGGCGAGTGGCTGGTGAGCCAGATCTGCGAGTAGCGGCTGGCCTCGGCGATTAAGCTCGCCAGCGCGGGCAGCATCTGAGGATGCAGGCTGTTTTCCGGCTCGTTCAACGCGATAAACGCCGGTGGGCGCGGGCTTAACAGCGCCACCGCCAGGCACAGGAAGCGGAGCGTACCGTCAGAGAATTCTGCGGGCTCCAGCGGTCTGCTCAGCCCTTCGCGCTGCATCATCATCCGGAACCGCCCGCCGGTGTCGTCGCTGTAAAATACGCAGCCGGGGAAGGCCTGGTCGAGAATGCGCATCAGCAGCAGTTCGTCGCCAATCTCGACAATGGTCTGAAACGCCGCCGCCAGGTTGGCGCCGTCGCTGGCCAGCACCGGGGAGCGGAAACCGACCTGCGGGGCACGCATCGCCGAGCCGGAGGAGACGGAAAACTCATGGTAAAAGCGCCAGTTACGCAGGGACTCGCGCATCTGCGACACTTCCGGGTAAAGATGCGGTTCACCGAGCTGACCGAACACCGATTCATTCTCATAGAGCGTGCCGCTGTGAGTCACTTTCTCGTGATGCACGTTATTCAGAAACACCGCCTGATTCCTGCGCTTCATCAGCTGCGACGAGGGGCGTCGGTGCTGGCCACTCAGCCAGAGAGATTCTTCTTTGATCACCGGATCGAGCTGAAACTGCGAGGGATAGGGCAGCTTCTCCACAAACCCGACCTGCAGCTCGTATTCATAAGTCTCTGTTTCTACCGCCAGATTCATCCGCCGCAGCTGAGCGCTGCGGGTTTTGCCTGCCCAGAACACCTTCAGGATGCCGCCCTCGTTTGCCAGCGCCTGGGAAAACTGCCCCTGCGCGGCGCTGTGCATCAGATGTATCGCCTTATAGATATTCGATTTCCCGGTGCCGTTCGGCCCAAAGACGATGTTGAGCTGCTCCAGCTCCAGCGACATATCGCGGATGGAGCGGTAGTTTTGGATGTGCAGGGTGTTAATCACAGGCAGGCCCCTTTTGCAGAATAAGCCTGTATATAATCACAGTCTTTGTGATGAAATGCAAAAAAGAGACGACAGTGAGGATGTCGTCTAAACGGGCTACTGCTGCGGGCCTCTACGGGTCAATGGGGCCTTCGCGTCTTTATTTACTTAACGGCCAGACGCAGACCCAAATCATCAGGATAGGGATCAAAGTAGTTTTGCGTCATCAGATACCGGTCAGGATATTCGGCAAGGTAGTGCTTCAGCAGCGTGATCGGCGCGAGGATAGGTAACTGTCCGTTGCGATAGTGCAGGATCACATCGCGCAGTTCGCCGCGCTGGCGGCTGTTCAGCTGGTTACGGAAATAGCCCTGAATATGCATCAGTACGTTAGTGTGATTCTTCCGCGAGGCGGGTTTTTTCAGGATAGTCATCAGCTTCTCCCGGTACGCCACGAAGAAGGCGTCCAGGTCTTCCCACTCGTGCAGTGAGGCGACGAACGGGCCGATTTCACGGTAACCCGCCTGATGGTGCGCCAGCAGCTGGAGCTTGTAGCGGCTGTGGAAGTCCAGCAGCGCGCGGCGCGTCAGGCCATTTTTTCGCAGTGTGTTCAGCTCGTGCAGCGCAAAAACACGCTCGACGAAGTTCTCCCGCAGCACCGGATCGTGCAGGCGTCCATCTTCCTCCACGGGCAGCCACGGCCAGGTTTCAAGGAGGGCAGCGGTGAACAGCCCAACCCCCTCCTTGCGGCCTCGGTTGCCGTTTTCATCATACAGCCGCACGCGCTCCATGCCGCAGCTGGGGGATTTTGCACAGACGATAAAGCCGGAGAGATCGCCAATTTTCGGCAAAAAGTCTGCCGTAAAGTCCGCCATTTTCTGCGTAACGTCTTCATGAGGCGCATGGCTGAAGCGCATCTGCGTTTCACCGTTCGTCGTCACGATCAGACGCAGCGCCGGGCGAGGCGTCGGCAGGCCGATGGCCATTTCCGGGCAGACGGGCCTGAAATTCACCCACTGGGCCAGCTCATCCATGACGAAGCCCATACGCTTATGTCCGCCGTCAAAGCGAACGGCGGATCCGGTCAAACATCCGCTAATACCGAGCACAGGTTTCGTTGTCATGGTGTGGTCCTCCCGTTCCTATAACTAAAACTTACACAACATGACTAATTTGTCCAAGTATTGGCGGAACTATTTTTTTTATTCTTTTAAAATCAACACGTCTTAACTGCCCTTGTAGGTCGAGTAACCGTACTGGCTCAGCAGAAGCGGAATGTGCAGTTTCTCGTTGGTGCGGGTCACGGTAAACAGCACCGGGATCTCCGGGAAGAAGGAGTCCAGCTTTTTGGTGTGGAAGTAGTCGGCGGTTTTAAAGGTCACTTTATATACGCCGGGCTGCATGTCCTGGTCCTGCGGATAGAGCGATTTGATGCGTCCGTCATGGTCGGTTTTACCGCTGGCAAGCTGGGTCCATTTATCCTGCTCCTGCTTTTCCAGGGTAACGGTCACGTCCGACGGCGGCAAACCGGTTTGCTGGTCGAGAACGTGTACGCTCAGCGTGCCAGCCGGGGCGGCGCTGAAGGCGGCAGGGGTAAAGGCCATCGCGGCCAGGATCAGCAGAGGGGTGGTTTTTTTCATGATGTTTTCCTGTGGAGTTAGTCGTCACAGGAAAACGTTAGCATTCGCAGCGCGGGAAAATATTCAACTTTTCGTGACAATTCCCACAGGAGAAAATCGTCAGAGGATAATCACCTCAAGGGAAACCTGCTGCTGCCACTGCTCCACCTGCTTTCTCCGCGCGGCGGTGAGCTTGCCGCTGGTGACCAGCAGCCATTTGCGCTCCGGGAAAATTTCCGGGGCCAGCGCGTCAGGAGGCGAGGGCAGAATGTCGATCCGGTGGCCCTGCCCGGTGCGCGTCAGGGCTTCGAGCCAGATCTCGCAGGCGTCGTTCAGGTGCCAGCCGCTGAGCAGAATATTATCCCCTGGCGCTTTTTTATCGCCTTCGAGGCAAAACGAGGTGTAGGCGATGATGATGCCGTCAAGGATCGCGCGCAGGGTCATGGCGGCGGCGACGTTAGCTGAGACCTGGCTGCGCAGCGGGCGCAGCACGTTCGTGACCAGCTCGGGTCTTGGGTACTCGCGTCCGGCGTCATAGATCATCTGGCGCAGGGACTCGATTTTGCCGTCCTGCAGACGTTGCAGCATGTTCTGTTGCAGGGTTTGCCAGTTGTTGGTCCGCCCCGGCGTCGGGCGTTCCAGCAGCGGTTTGACCTGGCCAATCGGGACACCTTTTTTAACCCAGTCGAGGATTTTTAGCGCCTGCTGGACGTCCTCATCGCTGTACTGGCGGTGGCCGCCTTCCGTGCGCTGTGGCTTGAGTAAACCGTAGCGACGCTGCCACGCCCGCAGGGTGGTGGCGGTGATGCCGCTGAGTCTGGCGAATTCGCCGATGGAGTAAGCCATGTCCGTGTCCAGAGTGGAGGAATACTCTCAATATACTACGAATTTTCCCGAACGGGATGAAGCGCCGAAACGGTGCACTACACTTAACATCCAACCGTGCAAATGAAAGGAATTCTCATGAAGCTATGGCCTGTTGTGACCGGTGTTGCCATTGCCCTGACGCTGGTCGCCTGTACATCCCCTACGCCGCCGAAGGGCGTGCAGCCGATTTCCGGTTTTGACGCCAGCCGCTATCTCGGTAAATGGTACGAAGTCGCCCGCCTGGAAAACCGTTTTGAACGCGGGCTGGAGCAGGTGACCGCCACCTACGGCAAGCGCAGCGACGGCGGCATTAGCGTGCTTAACCGCGGTTACGACCCGGTGAAGAACAAGTGGAATGAGAGCGAAGGGAAGGCGTACTTTACCGGCGAACCGACCACGGCTGCGCTGAAGGTGTCGTTCTTTGGCCCGTTCTACGGCGGCTATAACGTGATCAAGCTGGACGACAAGTACCAGTACGCGCTGGTGAGCGGTCCGAACCGCGATTACCTGTGGATTTTGTCGCGCACGCCCACGATACCGGATGCGGTAAAACAAGATTATCTGAACACTGCCCGCAGCCTGGGCTTCCGGGTTGATCAGCTGGTGTGGGTGAAGCAGTAAAGATCGTGCTTTCTTCGTAGGGTATTACTGGCTCGCCTGGATAGACTTCCGTTAAAAGCCCTACGGAGGGAAGAGGACATGAACTGGCAGCCTTTTCGCGGCAATGCACCGGAAAACATGACCATTTTCAGTGCGTCATTTCCCGACGTCAGCGATCGGTGGCCGATGAAAGACGATGCTGTCCGTGAGATTGCCACCCTTGACCGGGCGCTGAAAGCTGAGCCTGCGCTCCGTCCCCCTCGGATTGAATACGAAGAGGGGGGAGAGGCGGTGCTTGTCCCGCAGAACCGCTATTCCGAACAGGCCTTTCGCAACCGCCCGGCGCTGACCGCGTGGCGCACCCGGCTGGTGCCCTCCGCGCCGGCGCTGTTTGTGGTGCAAAACCCGCTGGGAGACCGCCTGCCCGACGGGACCAAAAAGGGCAGCGACAGCCGCCAGGGGTTTATCCACGCCAACGAAGCGGGAGGCGGGCGGTCCCGCGCCCGGGTGCTGGCCGCGCTGGTGGATAAATACATTCATAACGAGAGTGAGAACAACTGGGTCAGCCTGGCGAGCGGGGCTGCAATCCCGGTGCTGGAGGCGCTGCGCGAAGCAAAGCTCGACGGCCAGCAGGTGTATCTCACGCTGGTGGACAAAGACCCCGTGGCGCTCAGCTGGGCCGAAACCATGGCTGCCCAGGAGGGCATTGTGGTGGGCGAACAGCTGACCCTGCTTCGGCGTAACCTGCTTCATACGCTGGTGCGTAATGAGGACTTACTGCTGGAGCTGGGTGAGCATCAGGCTGAACTGGTCGACGCGCTGGGGATTTTCGAATACTTCAACGATACCGATGCGGTAATTTTCCTCCAGCGCGCGCTGCGGCTGGTCAAGCCCGGCGGGGCGGTGATTGTATCGAACATGCTGACCAGCAGCCCGCAGATTGACTTTGTGCTGCGCGGTATCGGCTGGGAGGATATTCACCCGCGATCGTTACAGCAGCTGCAGGATATCCACATCGCCGCGGGCGTGCCGGTGGAAAACGTCACCGTAGTGGTGCCGAAGGATGGGGTATATGCGGTAATGGAGGTTAGGGTTTAGCGCGATCGGTACATCCGCTGAGTTGGCCAGAAACCGCACGGACAGTCCCCTCTCCCTCGAGGGAGAGGGTTAGGGTGAGGGGGAACAGGCCGCAGAGCGTGACTTGAATGAGTTTGGTTTTCCAGACATGATCTCCCCATGAAAATAGAAACCGTACACCCCTCACACTTCGAACGACTGGTCGCCATCTGGGAATCCTCCGTTCGCGCCACTCACCATTTTTTGCAGGAAAGCGATATTGCGGCGCTGCGTCCGTTATTGCTCAACGCCTATCTGCCAAATCTCACCGTCGTGATGGCCCGCGATGATGCAGGCGCTATTCATGGCTTTATAGGCGTGGATGAAAATCGTATTGAAATGCTGTTTGTTGACGATGCGAGCCGGGGAAAAGGCGTCGGGAAATTACTGCTGAAATATGCCATCGCAGAGTTTGGCGTGAATGAAGTGGATGTGAATGAGCAAAACCCGCAGGGTGTTGAATTTTATCGCCATATGGGGTTTAAGCAGGTCGGACGCTCGGAAGTGGACGGGCAGGGGAACCCGTTTCCGTTGTTGCATATGCGGTTGAATCGGGATTAGCGCTTAGCCTGCTTATCCCATTTTAATAAGCCGATAATATCTTTCTCACCTTCGGCTTCTTTCAGCAGGCGCTGCTTTTTTTCAAACTCAACGTATTCTGAGCAGGCCTTTTCATCCGCCGCTTTCTTGCTGATTTTGCCTGCGCCTTCTAAAACGTCCCGGTCGTTAAATTGCAGGAACTGATCGAGTTTGGTTTGCCAGTCTCGTAAAAATACCTGCTTACGGCGTTTGGCCTGATCTTCAGCAAAGTCGAGCCACATATTAACGACGCGATTAAGCTCGCTGACCTCATCCTGAGACAGATAATTTTTTGCAGTGGTGACATCGCTTTTACGGACTTCTTCGCCTCTATAGCTGGTCAGCCCCATATGCGGTTGCGTGGCGTCCGCACGTTGGTGAATCAACTCAGCAGCGGTAAGGCCTGTGCAGGCAAAATGCAGTTTATTCTGGATGGTCTGGAAGAATTGCATGGTTTCTTTGAGTGATGGCTGGTAATCAGCGGCCAATGCAAAAATCTCCCTCACGCGGAGATAAACCCGCCGTTCGCTGGCCCGTATATCGCGAATGCGTTCCAGCATTTCATCGAAATAGTCAGGTACGGCGGATGATCCGACAGGTGGATTTTTCAGGCGCTCGTCGTCCATAACGAAGCCTTTTACCAGATATTCCTGCAGCGTTTGGGTAGCCCACTGGCGGAACTGTGTACCTCGCGTGGAGCGGACGCGATAGCCGACAGCAAGTATTGCTTCAAGATTGTAGTGCTCTATCTCTCTGGAAACCTGACGTTTTCCTTCCTGACGAACTATCCGGAATTTCCGGATAGTTGAATATTGATCAATTTCACCATCAGAAAATATATTCATCAGATGCTCGTTGATAGTTCGAACATCTTTACCGTACAGATCGGCCATTGCTGCCTGGGATAACCAGATCGTGTCTGATTCGAAGCGACATTCGACACGGACTCTTCCGTCACCGCTGGCAAATATAATAAATTCGCCTGTTGGATTTTGGATTACGTCTTTATCTGCCATGTCGCCTCCACATCCTTAATGATTAACGCACCAGGCACGTAGTATGCCAGAAATAGCCGCTAAGCCAGATGGTTTGTATTTGCTTTTGCGAGGGGCTTTCCAGGAATCTGAGTCTGAATCGCGGCAAGGCCTTTCTCTATCTGCACAAGTTTGTCCTTCGTCCGTTTGTACTCGTCCTGCAATCTCTGCTCCTGCTCGTTATACGCCACCAGAACAATGCACCCTTTCATCACCTTTACGGTCACATGATGCCCGGTTTCGAACCCCGCTGTGCGCAGCCATTTGCCGGACAAAATTATATTGGGCGTGGATTTGTCGAAAACATTCGGGCGGTATCCCACAATTAACGAACGCTCGGTTCCGGATTGGTCGGTGTCTGGGGTAGAATGCGAATCAGCCATAATCAACTCCTTGATAGTTGGTGAGGTTAGACGCCCTTTAGTGCTCCAACACTGCTGGGCGTTGTCAGAATCCCGGATCCATGTGGTAGGTACCACATGCAGATAAACTAACCGAAATGGTACCTACCATGCAAGAGAAAAAGAAACCAAATTTTGACCGCACCAAGAGCACGATGAAGAACATTCGTTTTGAGGATGAGCTTTTAGAACAGATCGAGAAGGCTGCGGGGAAAGGGAATTTTAGTAAATGGGTTAAAGAGGCATGTAGGCTTAGGCTTATGCGTGAGTAGCCATCAAAACTACTTATAATAATTACAAGCCAATAAATGATAAGTTTGAAAAATATATTCCGAACTTATCATTTGCTATCATAGTTAACTTTTCAGTTAACTACTTAATAATGAATAAGTTATTTTTAACCAAATCTGCTTTTAAATTTTTGCGAACTGACTCGACGTTGCATTTTTCCATTACAGTTTGGGCATAGATGTTGTTTCTCTCCTTCAATTTCCCATGTGTAATATTTTTTCTTGAAATAAGTATGACAGATATCACACCGCCTGGGCTTGAAAATGGCAGCAATAATGACGATCAAAAGCACAGCACCTATAATCCATTCCATTACAGTTTCCCTTCACTTTTTTAAATAAGTCAGACGATAACACTTCATATTTAAATGAATAAGTGATCATGTTCACATAAGATGGCTGAAATGAAAGAATCTATTTACAAGTGAAGTTATTTATTACTGAGGCGGATGACATTTTTGGCGGAAGATCACAGGAGTCGAACCTGCCCGGGAACGCTGGCGTCCCCAACTGGATTTGAAGTCCAGCCACCTCACCGGAGATGACGATCTTCCGCGCCTGCATTGCTACATGGAGGCGGGGCGCATTATAGCTACTTTCAGGCATTTACCACATACCCCGACACACTTTTTTCACCTCTCTTTTGACCTGAATACCCCCATTTCAGTTAATTCTTAAGAAAATCCTCATGTTAGCCCTGCGTGCCCCTCAACATTTACCCCGATCACAAAAAACAAGAAACGTAATTTGCTAACCAGAAAACGCAATACTCCCCCCTGAACCAATGGTTTAAAACCTCTGTAACCGGTCTCAGTGCCCGTGTCGCCACATGGCTGGCGCCTGACGGCCAGCAAAGGATTACAGAACCAGGAGGACGAAAGTATGAAAATCAGTGATGGAAACTGGCTTATTCAACCGGGGCTGAACGTGACGTATCCGGTGCAGGTGTTCGACGTGGAGCGGCAGGGCAATGACCTGGTGGTTTACGTGGCGCCGCGCGACGTGCGGGAACGCGCCTGGCAGCTTGATACGTTGATGTTCACCGTCCGGCTCTTCGCACCGCAGGAAGGGATTGTCGGGGTGCGCATCGAGCACTTCCAGGGGAGGCAGGATAATGGCCCGCACTACCCGCTCAACGTGCTGAACGAAGTGAAGGTTGAGATTGAAAACAACGCCGAGTTTGCCGAGCTGAAAAACGGCAACATCAGCGTGCGCGTCACCAAAGGCGAGTTCTGGGCGCTGGATTTCCTGCGCGACGGTCAACGTATTACCGGCAGTCAGCTGAAAAACAACGGCTACGTGCAGAACACCCATACCGACCGCAATTACGTGTTTGAGCGGCTGGATCTGGGCGTGGGGGAAACGGTCTACGGTCTCGGTGAGCGCTTTACCGCCCTGGTGCGCAACGGTCAGCGGGTCGATACCTGGAACTGCGACGGCGGCACCAGCACCGAGCAGTCCTACAAAAATATCCCGTTCTACCTGACCAATCGCGGCTACGGCGTGCTGGTCAACCATCCGGAAAACGTCTCTTTCGAAATTGGCTCGGAGAAAGTCTCCAAAGTGCAGTTCAGCGTTGAAGGGGAATACCTGGAGTATTTCGTGATCGACGGGCCGACACCAAAAGAGGTATTAAACCGTTATACCCGCTTCACCGGGCGTCCGGCGCTGCCGCCGGCGTGGTCGTTCGGCCTGTGGCTCACCACCTCGTTTACCACCAACTACGACGAAGCCACGGTAAATAGCTTTATCGACGGGATGGCCGAGCGCGACCTGCCGCTGCACGTCTTCCACTTCGACTGCTTCTGGATGAAGGCCTTCCAGTGGTGCGACTTCGAGTGGGACCCGGTGACCTTCCCGGACCCGCAAGGGATGATTCGGCGCCTGAAGGAGAAAGGGCTGAAGGTCTGCGTGTGGATCAACCCCTATATCGGCCAGAAGTCACCGGTCTTTCAGGAGCTGAAAGAGAAAGGCTACCTGCTCAAGCGCCCGGACGGCAGCGTGTGGCAATGGGACAAATGGCAGCCAGGACTGGCGATTTATGACTTTACCAACCCGGACGCGTGTCGGTGGTATGCCGACAAGCTGAAAGGCCTGGTGGATATCGGCGTCGATTGCTTCAAGACCGACTTTGGCGAGCGTATTCCGACGGACGTGCAGTGGTTTGACGGATCCGTTCCGCAGAGAATGCACAACCACTACGCCTTCATCTATAACGAGCTGGTGTGGAACGTGCTGAAAGAGACGGTGGGCGAGGAAGAGGCGGTGCTGTTTGCCCGCTCCGCGTCCGTCGGCGCGCAGCAGTTTCCGGTGCACTGGGGCGGCGACTGCTATGCCAACTACGAATCGATGGCGGAAAGCCTGCGCGGCGGTCTGTCGATCGGTCTCTCCGGTTTCGGATTCTGGAGCCACGATATCGGCGGGTTCGAAAACACCGCTCCGGCGCACGTCTACAAGCGCTGGTGCGCGTTTGGTCTCTTCTCCAGCCACAGCCGCCTGCATGGCAGCAAATCCTACCGCGTGCCGTGGGCGTACGATGACGAGTCCTGCGACGTGGTGCGCCACTTCACCGAGGTGAAATGCCAGCTGATGCCGTATCTGTATCGTCAGGCGGCGCTGGCCCGCGAGTTCGGCACGCCGATGCTGCGGGCGATGATGCTGGAGTTCCCGGACGATCCGGCGTGTGATTACCTCGACCGTCAGTACATGCTGGGGGATGCGATGATGGTCGCGCCCGTCTTCTCTGAGGCGGGTGACGTGCAGTTCTACCTGCCGCAAGGACGGTGGACGCACCTGTGGCATAACGATGAAATCGAGGGCAGCCGCTGGCATAAACAGCAGCATGGTTTCATGAGCCTGCCGGTTTACGTGCGCGACAATACCCTGCTGGCGCTGGGCAACAATAAGCAGAAGCCGGACTATGCGTGGAATGAGGGGACAGCTTTCCAGCTGTTTAACCTGGGCGATGGCATCACGGCAGTGAGCGAGGTACCTGCGACGGATGGTTCAGTGGCGTTTACGCTGAAGGCATCACGTCAGGGCGACACCGTGACCTTTACCGGTGCGGGTGAGGCGCGAAACTGGTCGGTCTGCTTGCGCAACGTGCCGGAGGTGAGCGGCGTGAAAGGCGGTTCACCGGCGGGAAGCGAGTGGGGCGTGGTAGTGAAAGCCCAGGGGGATGAAGTGGTGGTTTACTTCTGAGCCGTAAAAATGCCCGGTGGCGCTTCGCTTACCGGGCCTACGGGATCGAGTAGGCCGGGTAAGGCATAGCCGCCACCCGGCTTGTTTATTGCACCGGTGTTGAAACTACACCACCCGTCATGGTCTGCTGCACCTGCTGTTTATCCATATTCACCGCATTCAGCTTGCCGTTGACCGTCGGCTTTAAGGGCGCACTGGCCTGCACGCTGCCGCTGGCGGTGAGCTGAACATTGCCGTCGCCCGCAATCGGCAGCGCCGGCCAGCCCCACTGCTGCAGGATGTTGAGCGGCACGCCACGTCCGTTCAGGCTCACGGTCGTCTGTCGCTGAGGAAGTTGTGAAACCGTCGCGGTCGCCTCAAGTATCCCTTTCTCGGTAAACGCGCTCAGGTCGCTAATATTCACCGTGGCGGCGTTGGCATTTAGCGCCAGCGACGGACGACGCACGTCCACACGGTTAAAGGTGGCCGCCGCGCCGTTGAGGGTTGCGCTGCCGCCCCAGACGCCCCACTGGCGATCTTTTACCAGCTGCAGGTTTGCGCCATAGCCATCCAGAGAGGTGATCTGCCACGGAAAGGCAGGATCGATGTCGATTACCAGGTTGCGGCTCAGGCCGAATTTTTGCAGCGTGACGCTGTTCAGCCATTCCGGCAGTGGCGCCATCCACAGCGTTTTCCAGTTCTGCGGCAGAGTGTACTCCAGCCCGGCGATGGCGACGTCGTCCAGCACCAGCGCTTTGCCGTCGCGCAGCCAGTTACCAGAGGTACGTACCATGCCGCCTTCCCAGCGGGAGGTGAACTGGCGTAGCGCCACGCCCTGCGGGGAGAATTCCGCATTCAGGATCGGGTCGAAGAGATGCAGAGAACCGTAAATGAACTCGCTGGCGTTCATGGACAGGCGGCCTTCCTGGCTTTGCCAGTCACCTTTGCTCAGCGTCAGGTTGCGCAGGCTTAAATCCAGGTCCGTTACCGCCCAGTCCGGGCCCTGCAGCCGGGCGTCAGTAACGTCCAGACGACCAATCTGCAGAGAAGGGATGGTGGTCAGCGGGGCGAAGAACGTCATCAGCGTTTTATCGCTCTGCAGGCGGATCTCGTTCAGACGCAGGGTGTCGATAATCCAGCTGCCGTCGGCGTTGCGCAGGGCGGAGCCGGTGAGTGAACCGCGTGCCATATCGGCACCAATGGTGCTGAGCACCACCTCTTTGCCGTTAAGCTGGCCCTCGATCAACACGTTGGTGGCCGGCACGCCGTTCAGGGTCAGCGAGCCGGCGCTCATCTGGATCTGCGCGCTTTTACCCAGCACGTTGCCCGCTTCCGGCTGCCACGGGCTGACGCCCCCCGTCACCTTCTGCGCGCTCAGGTCCCATTCGGTATTGGGGCTGTTAAACGCCATATTGTTCAGTTGCAGACGGTCCGCCTGGAAGAGCAGCGGCGCGGTTTGCGGGGAGAGATTCAGCGTACCGTCGAACAGGGTGATGGTGTCCATATGCAGCGGATCGGTGAGCTGCCGGCTGCTCAGGCCAATATCGACTTTTTTGGCAACCAGGGTGGCGGGTTTACCGTCCCGACCGAAGGTGACGTTTTCCAGAATGATGTGGGAAGGCGACGAAAAGCGGTGGTTCATTTTGTCGAAACTGAGTTCGTAGTCGGTATTCACCGTCACCCAGCTGCTGACCTGAGTCGCGCCCCAGCGGGTCTGGAGGAGAATATAGAGCGCCAGCAGCACAATGAGCAGGGCTACCAGAAGATAGACGAGCAGCTTTCCAATAAATTTCATGGTCTTCCATCCCGCAAAACGCACATAGAGGAGTTATGCACGATTTATGCGCAATCCTCAAGGCGGGAATGGTGTAAAGAGATGTCACGGCAGGCATTGACAGCCTGCCGTGAGGACGATCAGTTTTTCTCAGGCGGGAAAACGAGGTTCAGCACGATAGCGGTGATACCGCCCGCAGCAATGCCGGAAGAGAGCAGGTTTTTCACCCAGTCCGGGGCAAACTGCAGGATCAGCGGCTGCTGAGAAACGCCGAGACCGACGGCCAGCGACAGGGCGATAATCATGATCGCGCGACGGTTCAGTGGCTCACGGGAGACGATGCGCACGCCGGAAGCCGCGATGGTGCCGAACATCACCAGCGTCGCGCCGCCCAGCACCGGCTCAGGGATGTGCTGCACAAAGCCACTGACTGCCGGGAACAGGCCGAGAACGATCAGCATCAGCGCCACCACGAAGCCGACGTAGCGGCTGGCCACGCCGGTGAGTTGGATCACGCCATTGTTCTGGCCGAAGCAGGAGTTCGGGAAGGTGTTGAACACCGCGGAGACAAACGAGTTCAGGCCGTTCGCCAGCACGCCGCCCTTCAGACGCTTCATATACAGCGGGCCGGAAACCGGCTGTTCGGAGACGTCGGAGGTGGCGGTGATATCGCCGATGGTCTCCAGAGAGGTGATCATAAAGACCAGCATCAGCGGCAGGAGCAGACCCCAGTCGATGCCCAGGCCGTAGTAGAGCGGTGTCGGGACGGTGATCAGCGCGCTGTTGGCTGGCGCGGTGTTCTCCGGCAGCATGCCCAGCGCCCATGCCAGCAGATAGCCCGCCGCCATGGCGATCACCAGCGAGGCGACGCGCAGGTAAGGGTTACGCTGACGGTTAAGCAGAATAATGATGGCCAGTACGACGCCCGCCAGCAGCAGGTTTTTCGGTGCGCCAAAGGTGTGGTCGCTCATTGCGGCATAACCGCCGCCGATGGAGGTGAGGCCCACCTGAATCAGTGACAGGCCGATAATCATTACCACCACGCCGGAAACCAGCGGCGTGATGACGCGACGCGCCAGATGCAGCACGCGGGAGATCACCATCTCCGTGCAGCTTGCCAGCATCAGGGTGCCAAACAGCGCCGCCATCATGGTCGGGACATCCGCACCGCCGGTTTTCAGGGCTGTACCGCCCATGATCAGCGGCGCCACAAAGTTAAAGCTGGTGCCCTGAATCGACAGTAATCCCGACCCCACCGGACCCCACGCTTTAATCTGAATAATCGAGGCCACGCCGGAGGCGAAGAGAGACATGCTGATGATGTGCTGCGTATCCTGCGCCGGTAAGCCGAGCGCCTGACAAATCAGCAGCGCCGGGGTGATCACCGCAACAAACATCGCCAGAAGATGCTGGCAGGCAGCGAAAAGCGTCTGCGGCAGCGGCGGGCGGTCTTCAAGGCGGTAAATCAGTTCGCTATTTTGCTTCTGCGCAATCGGTTGCGCATCAGGCGACTCTATGGTGTTAACGGACATCGGCGACAATCCCACGGTGGAAAAGCGGGCATTTTATCTGACCACCTGGTAAAAGCAAACGATTGCCAGCAAAAAAAGACAAGAAAATCTGCCGCTGTGAGCAGGTTTTCTACATCCGATAAGGAAAAAAAATTACACTTTTTGCGCCGGGGGCTCATGAAGAGCGCAAACCGGCCCAGGATAACGCCGCGTGTGTATGGAACACGCGCAAAACAGGAGCCTTCTATGATTCATCTCGATACGTTGTCGACCCTTGTTGCCGCAACGCTGGTCTTGCTGCTTGGTCGTAAGCTGGTACATAGCGTTTCCCTTCTGAAAAAATACACCATCCCTGAACCTGTCGCCGGTGGCCTGCTGGTGGCGCTGGCCCTGCTGGTGCTGAAAAAAAGCATGGGCTGGGAAATCGATTTTGATATGTCCCTGAAAGATCCGCTGATGCTGGCCTTTTTTGCCACCATCGGCCTCAATGCCAACCTGACGAGCCTGCGGGCGGGCGGCAAAGTGCTCGGCGTATTTTTGATTGTGGTGGTCGGGCTGCTGCTGATGCAAAACGCCATCGGTATCGGGATGGCGACGCTGCTGGGGCTGGATCCGCTGATGGGGCTGCTGGCAGGGTCAATTACGCTGTCTGGCGGCCACGGCACCGGGGCGGCGTGGAGTAAATTGTTTATCGAGCGCTATGGCTTTGAAAATGCGACGGAAGTGGCGATGGCCTGTGCCACCTTTGGCCTGGTGCTGGGGGGGCTGATTGGCGGCCCGGTGGCGCGTTATCTGGTGAAGCACTCCACCACGCCGGACGGCAGACCGGACGATGAGCTGGTCCCGACCGCCTTTGAAAAGCCGGACGTCGGGCGCAGCATTACCTCACTGGTGTTGATTGAAACCATCGCGATGATTGCCATCTGCCTGACCTTGGGCAAAGTTGTTGCGCAAGGGCTGGCGGGCTCCGCGTTTGAGCTGCCGACGTTTGTCTGCGTGCTGTTTATCGGGGTGATCCTCAGCAACGGTCTGGCGCTGATGGGCTTCTACCGCGTGTTTGAACGGGCGGTCTCGGTGCTCGGCAACGTCTGTCTGTCGCTGTTCCTGGCGATGGCGCTGATGAGCCTCAAGCTGTGGGAGCTGGCCTCGCTGGCGCTGCCGATGGTGGCGATTCTGGCGGTGCAGGCCCTGTTTATGGCGCTCTATGCCATGTTCGTCACCTGGCGCATGATGGGTAAAAACTACGATGCGGCGGTGCTGGCGGCGGGGCATTGCGGGTTTGGGCTCGGGGCAACGCCAACGGCAATCGCCAATATGCAGGCGATCACCGAGCGATTCGGGCCATCGCACATGGCGTTTCTGGTGGTCCCGATGGTCGGGGCATTCTTTATTGATATCGTCAACGCGCTGGTGATTAAGCTGTACCTGATGTTGCCGATGTTCGCCTGAAGTCAGGCGTTGGAGTAGCGTTCGGTTTCCGGCATCCAGCGTTCAATTAACGCTGCCGCCTGTTCGGGGTAGCGTTCATGAATATGGCGGGCGAGGCGCTGAACTTCCGGGATCATGGCCTGATCGCGCAGCAGGTCCGCAACTTTGAACTCCGCGTTCCCCGTCTGGCGGGTACCCAGCAGTTCACCCGGGCCGCGGATTTCCAGGTCTTTTTGCGCAATCACAAAACCATCGTTGCTGTCGCGCAACACCTGCAACCGCATCTGGGCGGTTTTCGAGAGCGGGGCTTTGTAGAGCAGGACGCAGTGGGATGCCACCGCGCCGCGGCCAACGCGCCCGCGGAGCTGGTGGAGCTGGGCAAGGCCCAGACGCTCCGGGTTCTCGATGATCATCAGGCTGGAGTTTGGCACGTCCACGCCCACTTCAATGACCGTTGTTGCAACCAGTAAATGCAGTTCCCCCTGCTTAAACGACTGCATCACCGCCTGTTTTTCAGCAGGCTTCATTCGCCCGTGAACCAGACCCACGTTCAGTTCCGGCAGCGCCAGCTTTAACTCCTCCCACGTGGCTTCCGCAGCCTGCGCTTCCAGCAGTTCAGACTCTTCAATCAGCGTACACACCCAGTAGGCCTGACGTCCTTCATGCGTACAGGCATTGCGCACGCGGTCGATGATATCGCTGCGACGCGTATCAGGAATGGCGACCGTCGTCACCGGCGTACGACCCGGCGGCAGTTCGTCGATGGTGGAGGTATCCAGATCGGCGTAAGCCGTCATCGCCAGGGTGCGCGGAATCGGCGTGGCGGTCATAATCAGCTGATGCGGGTGGAAGCCCTGCTGCAGCCCTTTTTCCCACAGGGCCAGGCGCTGATGCACGCCAAAGCGGTGCTGTTCATCGATAATCACCAGCGCCAGGCCGTTAAACTGCACCTGCTCCTGGAAGATGGCGTGGGTGCCAACAATCATGTGTACCTGACCGCTGGCAATCGCCTCCTGTTGCGCAAGGCGTGCTTTGCCTTTTTGCTTCCCGGCAAGCCAGCCCACTTCAATGCCCAGCGGCGCAAACCAGGCGCGGAAATTGTTCGCGTGCTGTTCGGCCAGCAGTTCGGTCGGGGCCATGAGCGCCACCTGTTTGCCATGGGCAATCGCGCGCAGGGCGGCCAGAGCGGCTACCAGCGTTTTACCGGATCCCACATCACCCTGCACCAGGCGCATCATCGGTACGTCGAGCGCCATATCGCGTTCAATCTCGGCGGTGACGCGCGCCTGTGCGCCGGTGGGTTTAAACGGCAGCGAGGCCAGCAGCTTATCCTTGAGCTCATCACGCGGGCTTAACGGCTGGGCATGGAAACGCTGCGCGCCGGCGCGAAGCGCCAGCATGCTCAGGTTATGAGCCAGTAATTCCTCAAGGATAAGACGCTGTTGGGCAGGGTGTTTGCCGCTTTCTAAATCGCTGAGCTGCAGCGTTGGCGGCGGACGGTGCAGGGTACGCAGCGCCTCGGGCAGACTCATCATCCCCTGCGCCAGTTCGGGTGGCAGCAGCTCGGTAATGGCGCAGGTATCCAGCAGCTCCAGCGCCTGATCGGTCAGCTTACGCAGCGTCGCCTGCTTGATGCCTTCGGTCGTCGGGTAAACCGGGGTGAGCGTCTCCTGCATCTCCGGCGTGCTGAGATCGCCCTGAACGCGGTACTCCGGGTGGATCATCTCTGCGCCGTATTTCCCGCGTTTGGCTTCGCCATAGGCCAGCACTCTGCGGCCCGTTGCCAGGCTGTTCTTCATTGCCGCGCTGAAGTTGAAAAATCGCATGGTGAGAATGCCGGTGCCGTCGCTTATCTGGCAGGTCATCATCCGGCGTCCGCCGAAGGTGATGTTGCAGTTCAGGACTTCGCCTTCAACGGTGGCATAAATGGCGGGCAGCAGATCGCCAATTTTGTACAGCTGGGTGCGGTCTTCATAACGCAGGGGAAGGTGGAGCAGGAGATCCTGCACCGTGTGCAGGCCGATTTTAGCCAGCTTATTGCTTTGCGCCGCGCCCACGCCCGTCAGGCTGTTGAGCGGGATGGCATCCAGCAGGCGGCCTTTCATCGGTTACCCTGCGTACTGCATGGTGGCCCACCACCCGGCATCGGCTTCGATCTCGCCCTGCGCGTTGACGTGGGGGTAAGGCAATTTTTTCTGCTTCGCAACGCGAGCCAGCACCGGATAACCACCTTCAAACACCAGGCGCTGCTGTTCATCTTCCGGCAGCATGCTGTTGCTGCGCTCGTACATCCCGGCGTTCTGACGCTGGCGCTGCGCCTCATATAGAATGAGCGCGGAGGCCACGGAGACGTTCAGGGACTGCACCATGCCGATCATCGGAATGATGATGTCCCGATCTGCCAGATCCAGCGCTTCCTGGGTGATCCCGGTTTTCTCCTGGCCCATCAGAATACAGGTCGGGCGGGTGTAGTCGATCTCGCGAAAATCCACGGCTTTAGCGGACAGGTTGGTGGCAAGGATCTGCATACCGCGCCCTTTCAGGTGCGAGACGGCATCGCCAATCGTCTGGTGAGATTTAACGGACACCCAGCTGTTGCTGCCTGCCGCCGCAGAAACCATGGTTCGCATCCGGTGGCCCGGCCAGACGGCGTGCACTTCATGCACGCCGACGGCATCTGCGGTACGGACGATAGCAGAGACGTTATGCGGTTTATGGACCTGCTCCATGCAGACCGTCAGGTCAGGCTGACGCCTGGCGAGCATTTCGCATATCCGCGCGTAACGTTGTGAATTCATGCCACTAGTTTCGGTTACGGGTGACTTTAATCACGTCCGGCATGACGCGGATCTTGCGCATAATGTTCGCCAGATGCACGCGGTCGCGGGCGGTCAGACGAATAAAGGCGCTGTACACGCGGCCATCTTTTTCTTCCGTGTTCAGGCTTTGAATATTGGAAGAGGCCGTGTTGATCGCTGCCGTCAGGTTCGCCAGGGCACCCTGGTGGTTGAACATATCCACCTTAATTTCGGTGATAAATTCCTGGGCGGTCTCTTTATCCCACTCGACCGCCATAAACTTCTCCGCCTCTTTTTGATAGCCGCGGATGTTACGACAGGATTCATGGTGGATAACCAGCCCTTTACCGGGGCTGACGTGCGCAATAATCGGGTCGCCAGGGATGGGACGGCAACATTTTGCGAAGGTGATAAGCACGCCGTCCGCGCCTTTAATCGGCAGGTGTCCGTGGCTTTGGGTTGTTGCAGGCACGGCTGTCGTGTCGCCTTGCTGCAGGTTCTTCGCCACCACCACGCTCATGGCGTTGCCGAGGCCGATTTCTGCCAGCAGATCGTCAAGGGAGGCGAGCTTCATGCGCTCCAGCTCACGCTGGATATTCTCCTGCGGGATTTCGGCCAGCTTGCGGCTGCCGCCCAACGCGTGGTTGAGAAGACGACGCCCGAGGCTCACGGAATCATCACGCTTGAGGTTTTTCAGCAGCTGGCGAATTTTGGCGCGCGCTTTGGAGCTCACGACAAAGTTCAGCCAGGCCGCGTTCGGACGTGCACCCGGCGCGGTAATGATTTCCACCGTCTGGCCGCTGGCGAGCGGCTGAGACAGCGGATACGGTTGTCTGTCGACGCGCGCGCCCACGCAGGCGTGACCGATATCGGTGTGCACGGCATACGCGAAGTCGACCGGCGTCGCGCCCGCAGGCAGTTCGACAATGCGACCTTCTGGGGTGAAAACGTAAATCTCATCCGGGAAGAGATCGGATTTCACGCTCTCGATAAATTCAAACGAGCTGCCCGCACTCTGCTGCAGCTCCAGCAGACTCTGCATCCAGCGCTGGGCGCGGATTTGTGCGGTCGTGCTGCTCTCGCCACCGTGCTCTTTATAGGCCCAGTGTGCGGCAACACCCATCTCCGCCATCTGGTCCATGTCTTCGGTGCGAATTTGCACTTCAACCGGCACGCCGTGTGGCCCGATCATCGAGGTGTGCAAAGATTGATAGCCGTTCGCTTTTGGAATGGCGATGTAATCTTTCATACGACCCGGACGCGGTTTATACAGGCTGTGCATCTGCCCCAGCACGCGATAGCAGGTGTCGGCGTCGTGGACGATCACGCGGAACGCGTAGATATCCATGATCGAGTGAAAACGCTGCTCTTTGAGCACCATTTTGCAGTAGATGGAGTAAAGATGTTTTTCGCGACCGCTGACCCGGCACGGGATCCCCGCTTCCTGCAAGCGCCCGTCAATTTCAGAGAGGATCTTCTGAATCATCTCTTTACGGTTACCGCGAGCGGCTTTTACCACCTCTTTAATCACGCGATAGCGGTTCGGGTACAACGCTTCAAAACCCAGCTCTTCCAGCTCGGTTTTAATGTGATGAATACCTAAACGGTGCGCCAGCGGGCTGTAGATTTCGAGGGTTTCACGGGCAATGCGGCGACGTTTGTCCGGGCGAAGTGAGCCCAGCGTGCGCATGTTGTGGGTTCGGTCAGCGAGTTTGATGAGAATGACGCGGATATCCTGCACCATCGCCATAATCATCTTGCGGAAGTTTTCGGCTTGCGCCTCTTTCTTGTCGCGGAAATTCAGCTTATCAAGCTTAGAGACCCCTTCCACCAGTTCGGCAACGCTTTTGCCAAACAGCTGCTCCATGTCCTGGTAAGTGGCTGGGGTATCTTCTATCACGTCGTGCAGCAGCGCGGCCATCAGCGTTTCGTAGTCGAGTTTCATCTCGGCCAGAATACAGGCCACCGCTACCGGGTGCGTGATGTAGGGTTCACCGCTTGAACGTGTCTGGCCCTCGTGAGCGTCACGTGCAACGAGATACGCCTGCTGAAGACGCTTAATCTGGTCTTCAGGCAGGTAGGTTTGAATCAGTTGATTCAGGCTTTCAAACAGATACAAGGGCGACCCGCAGGTTTAATTAACGACGACCTTCAGCAATAGCGGTTACGGCCTGCAGTTCTGCGGCTTCCTGCTCTTGCTGCTCCTGGCGCTCACGCACGTCGAGGATCTGGTTGTTAATCAGACCTTCTTCGATTTCGCGAAGTGCAATAACGGTGGTTTTATCGTTTTCTTCCGGTACCAGCGGATCTTTACCGCCTACCTGCATCTGACGAGCGCGACGCGCGGCGACCAGCACCAGGTCAAAACGGTTACCAATTTTCTCTACAGCGTCCTGAACAGTTACGCGTGCCATACTTAAAATGCTCCACAGGTGAAGAAATGACTGGGCATGATACTGAAAGTGGGTTCAGTCTGCCAACAGTTTGGTGATTAATGCGTCATGTCGCTGCTTCTGGCGGCTCATACGCAGACGTTCTGCGCGAAGGATGGTTTTGAGATCGCTCAGTGCGGCATCAAAATCATCATTCACAATAAGGTAATCATATTCCGCGTAATGGCTCATTTCTGCAACAGCCTGTTCCATACGCTTTGCGATCACCTCTTCGCTGTCCTGACCGCGGCCACGCAGGCGGCGATCCAGCTCATCTTTCGATGGCGGTAAAATAAAGATACTGCGCGAGTCAGGCATTTTCTTGCGAATTTGCTGCGCGCCCTGCCAGTCGATATCCAGGAACACATTCACGCCCGTGGCCAGAACCTGCTCAATGGTCTCGCGCGAGGTGCCGTAGTAATTACCGAACACTTCAGCATGTTCAAGAAACGCGTCTCTGCCGATCATCGCTCTGAATTCGTCGTGATCCACAAAGAAATAGTGTTCACCGTGCACTTCACCCGGACGCGGTTTACGCGTGGTGTGAGAAACAGAAACCTGTGTGTCGTACAACGGTTGGGTTTTTAACAGTGCCTGAATAAGGCTGGATTTACCCGCGCCACTAGGGGCAGAAACAATATAAAGCGTGCCTTGAGCCATGAGAGTCTTTTGTATGTGTTAGCGAAGAAGTCCTACATACGGGCTTATTATACACGTCACCGCCGTGTGACGTAGCCTTTGTCACACTTTTTCCCCTGGATTATTGAATTTTGCGTGCCGTTTTCAGGTTTTATCTGTGGTTTTCAGCAACAAAAAGAAAGACCGGATAGCGCCTCGCACAGTGAAACAAGGTGGTTAGCGTTGTTTTAGCCATCGCGGTATACCTCCTGCAACGTAAAGGAGGGATAGCGATGGGGCGATGGATAAGCGGGTTAATGCTGTTGTGGTGTGGCTATGGCGCGGCGGTGTGCCCGGTGTGGTCGCAGGCAAAAGCGGAAAAAGAGATCGCGTCGTTAAGCGCGCAAATCAAACGCTGGGATGACGCTTACTGGAAGCAGGGCGTGAGCGAGGTTAATGACGACGTTTATGACCAGCTGAACGCCCGCTTAACCCAGTGGCAGCGCTGTTTTGGCAACGATATTTCTGCAAACACCCTTCCTGCGCTGACGGGAAGCGTGACACATCCTGTTGCGCATACGGGGGTTCGTAAAGTTGCCAGCAAAGACGCGCTGACTCAGTGGATGCACGGCCGAACCTCTCTCTGGATGCAGCCAAAAGTCGACGGCGTGGCAGTGACGCTGGTGTATCGCAACGGAATCCTCGCTCAGGCCATCAGCCGTGGCAATGGACTTAAAGGTGAGGACTGGACGGCACAAGTGCGTTTGATCCCGTCCGTGCCTAAGTACGTATCCGGGGAGCTGGCAAACAGCGTCTTACAGGGGGAGCTTTTCTGGTTGCGTGAGGGTCATGTTCAGCGGCAGATGGGCGGAATGAATGCCCGTGCAAAGGTAGCGGGCGCGATGATGCGACAAAAGGACAATGCGCCTCTGAACCAGATTGGCGTTTTTATCTGGGCCTGGCCGGACGGGCCGCAGATGATGCAGAACGCGCTGACAGCGCTGTCGCAGGCAGGATTTACCCTGACGGCGCGCTACACGGTGCCCGTACAGACGGTTGAAGCTGTTGAAAAGCAGCGTCTGGCCTGGCAAAACGCGGCATTACCCTTTGCCACGGACGGCATTGTGGTTCGGTCTTCGGATGTTCCCCCTGGCGATAGCTGGCTACCCGGCGAAGGTAACTGGGTTGTGGCATGGAAGTATTCTCCTGCCGCCCAGGTCGCGGAAGTGAGAGATATTCGTTTTACCGTTGGGCGAACGGGCAAAATCTCCGTAGTGGCAACGCTGGAAGCGGTGCAACTGGATGATAAGCAGGTGCAGCGGGTGAGTCTGGGATCGGTCGCGCGCTGGCAAAGGCTGGATATTGCTCCCGGCGATCAGATACAGGTGAGCCTTGCCGGGCAGGGGATCCCCCGGTTTGATAAGGTTGTCTGGCGTGGGACGGACCGACAAAAGCCGGAACCGCCCGCCACGCGCTTTCATTCCCTGAGCTGCTTTTATGCTTCGCCTGAATGTATGGAGCAGTTCTTTGCCAGGCTGACATGGCTTAGTTCAAAGCAGGTGTTAAACATTGAAGGGTTAGGCGAGTCAGGCTGGCGCACGCTCTGGCAGGCGCATCAGTTTGAGCATCTCTTTTCATGGCTGTTATTAACTCAGGCGCAACTGCAGGCTACACCAGGGTTTTCCTCAGCGCGCGGGCTGGCGCTCTGGCATCAGTTTAATCTGGTGCGTGAGCAGCCGTTTATCCGCTGGCTCATGGCGTTGGGTGTTCCGTTGACGCAGGCTTCGCTTAAGGCAATGGGAGACGTAACGTGGCAAAAGCTGAGCGGACGTAACGCAAAGGACTGGCAAACCTTGCCGGGAACGGGCGAGGAGAAGGCGCGAAAAATTGTCGCATTCATTCACGACCCCGGCGTTGCTGGCCTGGCTTTGTGGCTCGGCCAGCAGGGCGTACCAGGATTTTAGAGCGAGCTTGCTTTAGCTTTGCGCCAGGGGGTATGTCTGTCTGGCGAACTGAAGGTATCGCGAAGCTGATCGTAGTCATAGATGTGGCGGCCGCCATCTATCACCGGAATCAGTGTGGGAGCCTGATAGCACGCTTCAAGCACTGAGCTGCACTGATCAACACCCGTTGTGATGCCAAGCCACGTTAACATCAACTCATAATTGCTTGCTGTGGCCCACTGTTCATGTACCCATCCCACTGCTCTTTTTTGGGCATTCAGGGCTTGCTGGCTGTACCAGATAAACTGGGGGACCTGGTAAGCCTCTTTGCTTGGGTTGCGTGAGCCATGCATATAGAGGGAATTGAGTTGCGGGTTTTTTTCCAGCCCATGGTCTGAAAAATAGAGCAGAGAGGACGCGCTTCCCTGCAGACGTTTAACCACTTCGCCAATGAAAGCGTCGGTAAACAGAATCGCGTTATTGTAGCAATCTTCATATTTGTTGCCGGTATGCAGAATATTTGCGGATGCGGGATACCGATCGCAGGCCATTTCATGGCTACCGTTAATATGCAGGAAAATTAATTTTTTGCCGGGGGTTTTAAGCGCCTCATCCAGAGCAGGTAAAAGCTCGGTGTCATAACGCGTGTCAATCCACTGGGCTTTCTGGCTGACAGAGGCAATCGCCACAATGTAATTGTTGCTTTTGCCAGTATTACCCTGGGCGCTAATCCATTCGGTGTGATAGCCCGTTTTTTTAGCAACGCTAACGATATTGTCAGCAAGCTTATCGGCGGTGAAGTGGTCCGGATCCGCTTTACTTAATATCATCGGCACGGAAAGAACGGTGGCTGACGCAGGAGCAATAGCATTGCTAAAAATGAGGGCGTCCTTCGCCAGCCCGGCTTCCACAGGCGTGGTATCCTGGTTAAATCCGTAGAGCTGCATATTGCTGCGACGCGCGGATTCACCCACGATAACAACGTAGTTTTCGATGCCCGTGTCCTGATACTGCAAGGCAGGATAATTAACGCTGTGCTGACTAATTTTCTGCGCCAGGGCGTTATCACGATGGGCAATAATAAACTCTGCACCCGTGTAAAACGGCGTATTGGTTAAAATTCGGGAGCTTAGCGGATAATAAACTTCAAGGTCGTGGCGTTTTTTTAGCCAGTTTGCCGTTGAGTACCAGCCTAAATAAACGGCAAGCAGAACGAAGCCGATAGCTTTCACCCGGGAAGAAGCATGCTCGCTAGCGGATTTGATTGCATACCAGGTGACAATAAAGTAAGCCGCCACGGCGGGTAAACAGTTCAGGTATAAACCCGACATGCTTTTCACTTCGGCGACGTGAGTACCGAGAATACTCATCGCAAAGACGGTGTTAAATTCGCTCTGGTAGACGCTCCATGTACTGTAGGCAATCGCAAAATTCAACGTGAGCAGGGTAGTTAAAACGAATGCGACGAACTTACCGGGAAGCGAGCGATAGACAGCAGCGGCGCAAACCAGTAACAACGCATTACAAATCGCGATGCGTACTGCGAACCGGGCCGGTTGCGTTAAAAATACTGGCCATAATTGAATCAGCACGGAAACGAGCAGCAAAATCAAAAAATGGCTGCTGAGTTTTTTATTAATAATCAGTGCTGACGTTTTGGCAAAAGACATTGTTTAACGCAAATCATTGGGGCAAAGGTGCGATAGTTTATCGCGTTTACCCCGGTAATATGAGATGACAAAAAGTGCTTTTTACTACTTTGTTGTGGTTTTGTTGAGAATTCAATGGGTGTCCTGCGTGTAATGAAAAACAGGCAATCCCAGCTTTAAGCGCAGCGCCAGCAAGCGGGCCGTAAAGCCAAATAATAACGTGGCAATGACCACAACATCATGGCTCGAGACATAATGTTGTAAAGCGATATACAGAACGGCAGAGGCAAAGGATATTCCGGCGTAAAGCTCTTTCTGAAAAACCAGCGGAATACGCTTGCAGAACATATCGCGCAGTACGCCGCCAAATACACCCGTTACGACCGCGGCGATAGTGGCAATGACCGGGCTTTCACCCATATCCAGCGCGATTTGCGCCCCGATAATGGAGAAAACCACCAGCCCCAAAGCATCAAGGACTAAAAACAGACGGCGAAGATGGGGCATAACCGGCGCAACGATGGTGGTCAGCACGGCGGCAATCGCGACAATAACAATGTATTCAGGGTTTTTTACCCAGCCAAGCGGATAATGTCCCAGCAGGATATCGCGTACCGATCCGCCTCCCAGGGCTGTGGCGGTAGCAATAATGATCACCCCAAACGTATCCATACGACGGCGACCAGCGGCAAGTGCCCCAGTCATGGCTTCAGCCGTGATCCCAACGAGATAAAGAATATGTAGCAGCATGTCTTCCCCCAGCGTGTAGGGCGGCAGAGTAGCGTTTTGTGCAGCAGGTCACTATTTAGTTTTTTTTGTGGGAGTAAGCAAGGCCTACTTTTTCTAATCCTAAAGCAGGCTTTTTGCCGTTTTCTTGGCGTTATTTTCTGTGTTTACAGATTACTTTTTTTCATGAGTCAGGGGCGTTGAGTGAAAATCTGACGAAACATTGGCACAAGCGCTTTATTGCCCGTCTCGCTGAGATGGTTATCGTCGAAATAGTGCGGTTCAAGGTTTTTGCTTCCCATACACCGCCCTGCGCTGCACAGAAAAGGCGTAGGGTCCAGTACCCTCACGCCGCAGGTTTTTGCTGCCTGAGATTGCGCATGCAGTATTGCGCTGTTTCGACTTTGATACTCCGCCAGAGGAATGGAGATATCCTGCGCTTTTTTAGACGTCATTAAGCGATGGGAGAGCGTACGAGGCACGTTTACATCCATTTCGGGAACCGGATTGACCAGCACCACCGGATGTTCGCGATTAAGCGTACAGGCCATCTTTACGATGGACGCCGCATACTGCTGTAAATAGTCTTTATCGTCCAGGGAGCCTGTGTTGAATTTCACCTGCTTTTGCTCAGCATAGTGAGTCAGGCGGTTAACAATGACAACCGGGACGTTGGCCGGGTAGGCTTTTAATTTTTCACTCAGCGAGCGGTTAAATTTGCCGCAGCGTTTACTTTCAAGCAGCGTGGCATCAGCCAGCGTAGGGCAACCGGAATAGGTTATGCCGACCACCGAACCACGATCCGCGGCGGCTGCAGCGAGGGCTGTGGCTGCGGCTTCGGCGTGGCTGTCGCCGATAATGATGGCTGCCGGTGTTCCGGTACCGTAAAAACTCATGTGCGTTTTTGGGTCGGCGGCATAGTTTTTATTGTTCGCTTCGGCGGCTATTCGATCGACCTGCGCATCAGGACGGCTGGCAATCATGTCGTTTTTAACCAGATAACTATATCCCCAGGCCGCCCCGACACTGCTAAACAGAATTATCCAGAATGCGGCAATGCTTCGCTGGTTTAAAAAGCGTTTGGCGGGTTGCTCAATCAATACCCATGAGATCCATCCGAGTAAAAAAGAGAGGGCAATGGCACCGACCACCCAGAGTCCGTTGTGCTGCTGCCCGGCATAAATGAGATACACCGCAACAGGCCAGTGCCACAAATAGACTGAATAAGAACTTAAACCCACCCAGCGAAGGTTACGGTCTGCAAGGCTAATCAGTGAGCTGTCGTTGCTGTAGATGACCAGCATGGTACCGAGGATGGGCAGGAGGGTTAATCCGCCCGGCCAGGCGCTTTCAGTGCTAATGCAAAAAACAGAAGCCGCGATGAGCGTATATCCCAGCAGCGTCATTATTATGCGCAATGCCCTGGGAAGGATTAAACGGTTTGCCCCATACCAGACGAGGCCGCCGCAGAGCATTTCCCAGGCGCGATAGGGCATCAGATAAAACCGGGTAGCGTCATTCACTGTGGCACTCATGCTGAACCAAAATGCGCCCAGCGTGAGTACCAGCAGGCATAAGCCAGTATTAACCCATTTTCTGAACGGATATAACGCCATAATGATAAAGGGTAATACCAAATAAAACTGCCATTCAACCGAGAGTGACCATGTATGCAGGAACCAGTTTTCATGCGAGTCGGTGGCAAAATAATCCCCGGACTCTTTTTTTAACTTTATATTGGATATAAAAATAACAATATAGCCAATATAATTTCCGAGTTTTCGGTATTCATTTGTCGGAAGCCAGAATAAGGTCGCCAGCGCCATGATAATACACAGCATAAGCAATGCAGGGATGATGCGTTTAGAACGCGCAGCGTAAAATTCTATAAGATTAAACGAACGCTTTTCGAGGCCGGTGGATATAATTTTTGTCATCAGAAAACCAGAGATCACAAAGAAGATATCCACGCCAACAAACCCGCCCGGGAGCAGAGCCGGCGCGAAGTGGTAAAGCACCACGGAAAGAATGGCAACGCCACGCAGCAGGTTGATATCCTGGCGGAATTCGCGGTCAACAGTGAGGCTTTTGCTTTCCTCTAATGTTAAGTTGATGTTTGCCATTCACTTTTCCGATCGCTATTTTATCTTTTAATTAAAACGCCGGAGAGTGTATCAAAACTGATCAGTAATTTCTTATGTTCTGATGCCAAACGAAAAAGGCCACTGCATCCAGCGGCCTTTTAAACTGAGATGAGGAAGGTTACTCGATTGGATCTGAATGTTGAGTAATGCTGTATATGCTTTGATTTACAAGTGTTTTCTCTAATCGTCTTTTCGATTAGCTACTCCCTTAAGTACACCGTAAGCAGATGCTATGTTGTATATGCTGCTTAATTGCTCTACGCAGCGTGGCCACAGATTCCAGATCTCACGTTCATCGAAAAGCACTGTTTTATGTCTAGCAAGTAAGGCAGTCAAGCGTGAATGCCCTAACTGTTGTCTGAGACTGGCTTTCAGCGCTATTACGCTGGGTTCTTTTGGGTCAGCTAAGCAGGTATCGAAACCCGCCTGTGTGAGTAGAAACGGAGATTCGTTAAGCTACTTAACTTCAATAGATTTATACAATACGTAAGGATACGCAAAGCTTTTATTTCTCTCTGAAGAAAAGTGATAGCGTTAGAGCAAAACACAGGAGAGACAGATGAGTTTACCAATGCCGTGGAGTTTGGCTGGACGCCTCTTCAAATGGGGTTGGGAAAAGATCACACGATTATGGTTACTAAAAACCTATCAGAAATCGGTAATGACTCCAACTTATTGATAGTGTTTTATGTTCAGATAATGCCCGATGA
>ERZ808227.6-NODE-6-length-45224-cov-17.188713_pt1 | contig 45224 bp, 65 predicted proteins | sample MGYA00521246_ERZ808227 | MGnify/ENA primary metagenome ERZ808227 (study PRJEB31515, sample SAMN02934712) | indoor metagenome | biome: House; feature: Kitchen Counter; material: surface | place: USA: Illinois | collected 2012-02-11 ... | reverse complement strand
GCTCTAAGGGGTGTCTAGGGAGAGAGAGAGAGAGAGAGAGAGAGTATATATATATAATAAATAAATAAATATATATATTACTATATATACCAACCACTTAGTGGCAACCGTCAACCGTTACGAATGACATAAGACCTAATAACAGTTTGACACCATCCACCAGCTCAGCGCAAAATGGCAACCCATTTTAATCGTGGAGGTCATTATGGGCCGAAAATTAAAGCCAATGGATAGCGACAAGTATCAAACGCAAATCCGTAAAGCTGGGGTAGGTGCTCCCGTTCCGGTGTCATGCCGGTCAACGCATGAGCATGAGCAAATCCGAAAGGATGTGAGAGAGTGCGCCCGCCGTCATGGCCTGGGCAAAGTATCGGTTGACTATTACGGTGGAGATCACGCTTTCATCCTGTGCTTTCCACCTGCTGAGCCAGTGATGCCACCTAAGCCATCAGTCAGATGGAATGGGGCAGAAATCAAAGCGCGTTACAGAAACTACATCCCACTTAAAGAGCGGGCCGAAGCATGAAAGAGAATCGTTTAACGCCTCACTGGAGGCTTTACAAGGATGCTGGTTTTTCCATCATCCCCATCATCCCTATGGAGCAAAACGGGAGAGGGGATTGGGTTTGTACGTGTAACAGTCCACACTGTCAGGCCGCTGGTAAGCACCCCACGATCAGACGTTGGGAAAACGTGGTGCATACGCATAGCGATGCGGCAACGCACCGCCTGATTAACTCCAAATGCCAGAGCTTTGGGGTATCAGCTGATGGATGGCTGATTGTGGACGTGGATCCGCGCAATGGTGGCGGGGTAGGTCTGGAAAAGCTGGAGGAGGCACTGGATTGCTATCTGGAGGATATCGCCGGATTGACCGTTGAAACGGGAGGCGGTGGCCTGCATTACTATTTCAAAGCCCCTGAGGGCGTGAAGATGGTAACGGGCAAAAAGGAATTTCCTGGGGTGGACTTTGTGCATGGCCTGCATTACGTAGTGGGGGCCGGTAGCGCGCATAAATCAGGTGGCACTTACACCATCAAAAAGGGTAGCCCGGACAAGATTGATTATCCTCCCCAGGAGCTGGTGGATCTGATTGAGCGGCAGCCCTGGGTTAATGGCACCGGTGGGGATGGAGAGGCTGAGCCAGAGCTGGTGGAAGATGCCTTGATGGCTATCCCCAATGACGATGTGGACTATGATGAGTGGTTGCGCATTGGGATGGCGTTGCGTCACTGGGATGATGATGCCGGTTATGCGTTATTCGTGAAGTGGTCAGAGCAGTCAAGCAAGTTTGACCCGTCAGACCTTGATCGCCGGTGGGCATCGTTTGGGGATGTGGGGGCGGTTAACGTTGGCACTATCTTCCAGCGGGCTGGACTGAATGGATGGGAGCGCCCGCGCAACGTAACGTGTGGTGACATTGATGAGAATGGCAAGATCACGCCGTTTATCGCCAGTGAGGCCCAGCTGGAGGCTATGCGTAAGATGCTGAGCACTCCACGGGGAAGTAAGCCGGTGGTGGTGCATGAGGATGAGGTGATTGAGCTGGACGCTGCACCCCAGCGCCAGGCTGCGCCTGCCGCCGAAAACCCACAACCCCAAAACCCAACCCCACCGGCCCGCAATTTCTGGCAGAAAAGCGACGGCACCACCCCAACCGGCGAGATGCGCCACGCGGGTGTGCTGCCGGTTGCCCCTCCCGCCCCTGAGATTAAGGCCGCGCCGAAAGCCTCAGCTGCGGCTATGCAGTACAAGATCAAGCTCCCTGGCTGGATTGGCACGATTTACGATCACATGGCCCGCACCGCGTGGAGCGTGCAGCCTGGTGCCATCGCTGCCGCCGCCATTCAGGCCGTTGCCGTCGCTGGGCGTGGGGTGAAGGGCTACAACCGCGCTAACACGAGCCTCATCACGATGGTGATCGCTGCGTCAGCGTCCGGCAAAGAGCACCCGCAGCGCGTTTTCCACACCCTGATGCAGAGCGTGGGAATTGACGTTCACGCGGAGATGCGAAGCGATAAGGATTTGGTTTATGGGCTGGTGGACGGCGACGGCGCAGCGTGCTATCTGGTGGATGAGGCGCATACCCTCTTTGGCGCTGCCGGTGCCGGTGATGCCGTTAAGCGCGTGGACAAGTCCAGCCTCCAGCTGGGTGGGATGCTGCTGAAAGTGGGCACCGCCACCAAACTGCCACTGCCGCGTAACTGGATGGCTGACATTGAGGCGCGTGAGGGCGCTGAGATTGAGAAGATGCGCAAAAAGCAGGCTCAGATTGAGGAGGGCAAAGGCGTATGGAAGCAGCGCCCAGCTGAGCAGGCCAATCTGGAATATGCGCGTCTTGAGGCTCTGATTGATTTTCGTGAGAAGCGCCTCAAAAACCTCAAAACCAACGGGCTGGATAACGTCAAATTCAACATGTTGTGTAGCTCAACGCCGTCCATGTTCTCTGAGTACATTGACGAAACGGCGATTAACAACGGGCTTGCAGGACGTGCGCTGATCTTTGACTGCGGGCACAAAGCAGATTATCCATGCTTTGACGCGCCGCCACTTGATAGCCAGCGCCGTGCTGAGATTGATGATTATATTGGACGGCTGCGGGAGGCCGGTGAGCTGGGGCTTGAGGTTGAGGCCAGCAGCGGGGCGGTGGCGTTGTTCCGTCAGTTCCATGACAAGATGAGCCAGCCAGCTTTTGCTGATGATCCGCAAACGGGGCCGGTAAACCGCCGCAGCTCTGAGCGCGTTTCAAGTCTTGCCAGCATCCTGGCGATGGGAAACCAGACGCATGAGGGCGTTTTCCTGATCACTGAGGAGATCGCGCAAACCGCCATTGACCTGGTTGAGATGCACCTGGCAACCTGCCGCTTTATGCTCAGTCAGACCATGGCGGAGGATAGCCAGATTGACAGCAAGGCCGCCATCCAACAGCGGGTGCTGCACATCATGCAGAAAACCACCAGCGATGAGCCGATGGCTTACAGCGTGCTGCGTCAGCGGTTCCTGGCTGCCAAAAAGTGGAAAACGCTTATCAAACGGTTGACGGATGAGGGGCCAAAGTCCGATAATGACCGTCTGGGGCAGGAGATCATTGCCATGCTGCGGCTGGGCTTGATTGATGGAGCGGTTAATAAAGCGTGCTGGATCACGCCGAAAGGCAGAGATAGCGGCGGCTATGGTAAATCTTTATAACTGGGGCCGCGTGGCCCCTACATGGGAACCGCGTAAGCCAGCGGTTGCCCGTGACCCCAATGACCCAATGCCGGACGGGCTGACGGTAACGGCTGAAATCAGGTACGTCCGTTTCCAGAAGGATGGCGAGAAGATTGATCGGATAGTGGTTTTCCGTATCACTGCCGGTGAATTTAACAACTGTGAGGCCAATTACCGCATCAAGTGGAACAGGCCGGACAAGCTCAGGCCTCTCACGGATGTGGTCATGCCGGATAGCAGGGAACGGGGCCGCATGGTGGCATCCCGTGATGCCAAAGTGTGGAGTGAGATGTTATCGGGGCGCTGCGCCACCATCGTGATGGGCGTCTATATGGGCCATAACTACATTAAAGAAATCAAGAGGTAAGCACTATGTTGGATGGAATGAGTAAACCAGGATTGACCGCACCAGTGATCACTATCGCCGGTGCCCCAGGGGCCGGTAAGTCAACGTTGGGCGCGTTGTTCCCCATGCCGCTGTTTATTCAGGCTGAGGAGCTGAGTAGCGTTTTCGATGATTGGGCTGAGGAGGACAAGCCGCACACCTTGCCACTGCTCCCATCGCATGATCTGGCGCTGAAAAAATCGCCGTATGACACGATCATGAAACAGCTGGATCAGATTGGGCGGGCCAATACCGCAGAGCTGAGGCAGCAGGTGCGCACCCTCGTGATTGACTCCACCAGCGTGCTCAATGCGCTCATGGAAGTGGAGATCGTGGAGAAGGACGGCTCTGACAGCATGGGCAACGCCTGCGGTGGTTTCCACAAAGCCTATGAGGTTGCTGCCGGTATGCACACCAAAATCATTGAGCGAGCAAAGCGGGTATGCCGCAAGCACAATATGGCGCTCATTTTCCTGGGCCACACCATTGCCCGCAAGATGCGCAACCGCCCAGATGCTGAAGAATACAGCGTTTGGACGCTGGATATGGGCGAGAAAGCTGCGCAAGTTTACTACCGGTTGAGCGATGCCGTGCTATTCCTGACGGTGGAGGAGTTTGTGCGCGGTGGGGAAACCAGTAAGAAAGGGATCACCACCAAAAGCGGCAAGATCATCAGCACGGGCCAGCGCATCATTGTGACGTGCCCAGAGGGCAAGCAGGGATTCAGCAACGCTAAAAACCGCATGAATCTGGACGCGCTTATCAAAGTGCCAGCGGATAGCAACCCGTTGCTGGATCTGATCCCGTTCTATGTCGCCAATCCTCTTGGATAAAATAATTTAAAATAGTGGTTGACGGTTGAGGTGATTGGGGTAATAATCACCTCAACAAAACGACAGCCGTTTAAACCAAAGAGGATTTACAAGATGGCAAACTCAAACGCAATCCGCACCGCTCTGAAAACCGTTTCCCGCATGATTGAACTGCGCAGCTCTGGCATCAAGCTGAAAGTTTATAAGGCTGAACTGCTCACCATGATGTGCGATCTGCAAAAGGATTTACCGGCGGAGGTTAATTGGTATCTCACCCAGGCTCACCGCTCACGCTCTGGGGAGACTTTTTTTCCGTCGCCTGCGTGATGCAGAGGCGATCATTGTTTCCGCTCTGCGCCTCGCTGAGCAGATGGATGGCTACCACGCTGAGGCGCTGCGCATGAATGACGATTTCAACCACGCTCAGAGCATGAAAGCGATGAAAGAGAGCGCGATCTCCTGTGATTGTGAAGTGGCCCGCCAGCATCATGAGCGCCGTGAGTTTTGGTTCCACTGCCAGAGCGTGCGCGATGCCCTGATCGCCGCAGCCCACACTGAGGCGCTGGCTATCAACGCCGCTTTCGATAGCTCATTCCACCGCCGCGCTGCCAACTTGGGTGCCATGGATATGCTGAGCCGTGAGGTGGCGCTGGAGAAAGCGCACCAGGAGGCTCTGGAGCATAACCTCAACGTGATTAACCAGCAGATCCACGCTGACGCGTATAACCGCCCAGAAAACCGCTGTTTGGTTGATGAACTGCACGGGTACGCCCTGCGCCAGAATGCTGGCATTGATCGCGCCGTCGAAATCATCATAGCGCTGGCCCTTGATCCATGCGCCGGTGACGCGGCAGGTGGCTGCCTTTACCGTGAAGGCCATGATGATATCAATTATCTCGTGGATGTGGCGCTGCGCATCGTTGGGCCTTTCATGTACATGCGCCCATCAGCAACCAACATTGTGAGCCGCACGGATGGAGAAACGGTGTGGTGGTGGTCCTCACGCCAGCAGATTTGGATTAAGGATCAGGAATGTACGCCGGACGTTTTCGCCAATATCGTGGCAACCGGCAACGGGTTTTATTGCAGCAACCCAGAAGTAAGTAAGTAAAAACAGATTGACCAATAACGCCAACCGGTTTAAGGTTGGCACCTCAAAACAGTAACGTGGAGTTTTAAAATGGGCTTTTGGACTAAATCAAATGGTGAGCAGGCTGGTGCTAACGCAGACGTTAACCAGGACGGCGTTGAAACTGGCAAGGTAATCCGCATCCCTGACCGCACCAAAGTGCTGGGCGTGCTGAAATCCATTGATCTGCTGCCGGTCCGTGAGGGAAAAGAGGCAGACGCTCAGGACGGCGCAACGCTGGGCTATAAAGTTGAGTGGGAAGTGATTGAGAAAGGCGAATATCAGGGCAGCATCCAGCGCCAGGGCATCAAGATTTTTGCCAGCAAGGATCGCACCCGTGATGAAGCGCTGGAACTGCTTTTCTTCATGGATAACCTTTTTGCCGATGGTCGTTTCCAGGCGTCCGGTGAGGAGCCAGATATTGCCGAAATGGAAGCGGCTTTCCAGAATAAACCGGCTATCCTGCTGATCCGTGGCATGGAATCCGAAAACGCGGAAACCGGCGAGAAAAGCTATTTCAACTGGGTTGGCGGCGTGTTCCGTTACAAAGAGCCAGCAGTGGCCCATAAAACCCCAGCTGACGCAGTGAATGCTGCCAAAGCTAAGATCTCCGCTGGCGCGGCAACGGTGGCAGCAGCTGCCAACAAGCCTAAGCAGGAAACCGCCGCAGAGCGTAAGGCCCGCCTGATGCGTGAGATGGAGGAAGCTGAGCAGGCTGAGCAGGTAGAAGCAGCTCAGGCACAGGATGGCGTTGCACCTGGCGGCACTGAGGTTGATCCTGAGGATCTGCCGTACTAATCCAGCCGGATTAATCCCATGAGGGCACTGCGGTGCCCTTTTTTACCACCAAAATATGAGTAAGCCGTGATGAATGCTGCCACCGATCAGGCACCAGTGCCACGTAAGCCACGCAAGCGCCGCCGCAGCGCTGCACAAAAGGTTAAGGCCGCCAATAAGGCCAAAGCCAGATACATCAAAAACAACCCCACTAAACGCCGCGCGCACCGGCTGATTGAGAACGGCCTGAAAAACGGCTCAATCACCAAAGGCACGGAGTGCTGCGAGTGCCATACCCCAACCACTGAGAAGCGCGTGATCGCCCATCATGATGATTATGCGCAGCCGCTGGCAATCCGCTGGATGTGTGACAAGTGCCACCGCGCCTGGCATAACCTGCATGGGGAGGCGCTCAACCCATGATCTACACCAGCAAAACAACGCCGATAATCAGCGCGTGCAGCCGCCTGGTTTGGGCTGCCAGCCACCAGCCGCAGGTGATGGAAGTCGTGGAGCGCCTGCACCTCATTGACGACGCGGTAAAGCGGTCTGTGATGGCTGACGCGCCGCCGCTGCGGTTTAAGGATCTGGCTATCCGGTCCGGCTATATTGACGGCATTATCAACGCCGCAGGTAATAAACTGCTTTACGTGGCGGTGAGCTATGACGATGAGCCAACTGATGCGCACCTGCTGCACGTCCAGCGCCAGCTGGCTGACCTTAACGCACGCAAGGAAACGCACCTGCACATGCAGGAGGCTTTTATGCTCATCGTAAATAAAAGCGCTGGGCGCTTCCGTGAGCGCGTTATGCCTTACCGTGATGAGTTTGCCATTGACTTTCAATTTATCGCTGATGAGCCGCTCCCAGGCCCTGAGGTGGTCAACTCTGAGTGTAACCTTTGCCCGCTGCGTTACGATTGCGAAACGCTTGCGGCGAGTGATGCAAAAGGGGTGCATCGTGATTTTTAAACTGAGGGGCTACCAGCAGGATGCCGTTGACGCTGTTATCGCCCAGATCCGGCACTCAGTCGCTGCCGCCGTCATTGTCCTTCCCACTGGGGCGGGTAAGTCTCTGGTAGTGGCTGAGCTGGCAAAACGCATTCACCATGACAGCAAGGGCAAGCGCGTGCTCTGCCTTGCGCCCACCGCTGAGCTGGTGACGCAGAACCGCAAAAAATTCCTGGCCTTTGGCTATGATGCTAGCCTGTTTTCAGCGTCAGCCGGTGGCAAGTCAACCCGCCATCCGGTAATTTTCGGCAGCCCAATGACCGTGGCTAACAGCGTTGAGCGATTTTATGATGATGTGGCTGCCATCATCGTGGATGAGTGCCACGGCATCACCAGCACCCTGCTGAAAATCATTGATGCCATCCGTGAGCATAACCCGCGCGTGCGCCTGATTGGCATGACAGCCACGCCATACCGCACCGGCACCGGCTACATCTACAAAGATCACTACATCAATGGGCCAACGGATGAAACCAACGCCCGTGATCCATACTTTGATCGCGTGGTGTACGAGCTGCCTGCTCAGTATCTGATTGACAACGGTTTCCTCAACCCGCCGCTGGTTGGCGAGCGGATCACGCTTGGTTACTCCACCAGCGGGCTGGAGATGCGCGGTGAGAAATTCACCAATGACAGCGTAAAAGAGGCGTTTGAGGGTGAGGCCCGCCTGACCTTTCAGATTGTCCAGGATATCGTGGAGCGGGTGGAAACGGGCGGTTATCGCAGTGTGATGATTTTCGCCGCCACCCGTGACCATGCAGAGGAAGTGTGCAGCTACCTGCCAGCCGGTGAGTGGGTTGCGGTGTACGGCGATACGCCGAAAGCGCAGCGTGATATCAACCTAAACGCATTCATCGCCAACAAATATAAATACATCGTCAACCAAAACATATTGACAACCGGTTTCGATGCGCCTATGGTTGACGTTATCGGAGTGATGCGCGCCACTGAGTCACCTGGCCTTTACCAGCAAATCATTGGACGCGGCACCCGCCTCTGCGATGTTCCATACCCAGACGGCAGGATGAAAGATCACTTTCTGGTGCTGGAATATGCTGAGAATATCAGCCGCCACTTTAAGGAAACCGGCGATTTGTTTGTGCCGGAGATTAAAGCCCGTAAGCCTCCAACCGGCACGCCTATGGAGGTGCCTTGTCCAGATTGTGGCTTTGTGAATACGTTCACGGCACGGCCCAATGAGGAAAACCTCAAGATTGATAAGCATGGCTATTTCCTGGACTTGTCAGGCAATCAGCTGATGATCGAAATCAAAGAGGGGCGCAAAGGCGAGGAAGTTTACACGGAGGTGCCAATGCCTGCCCACTTCGGCAGACGCTGCACCAACATGCTGGAGCAGGGGCCACTGCGTGAGATTAAGCGCTGCGGCTACATGTGGAGCTTTAAGAGCTGCCCTGAGTGTGGCACTCAAAACGATATAGCCGCGCGCAAATGCACGGCCTGCAAATGCGAGATTGTCAACCCTAATGACAAGCTCAAAGAGGAGGCCGAAATGCTGGAGAAAGATCCGCACGCGGTGAAAACGGCTAACGTCACTGGGATGCTGTGGCAACGGTCATGGTCACGTAAGGGCGATCAGATGCTCATCCTTACCTGGCTTACGGATCACAAGCTCAAGATGTTCCGCAAGATTGAGCAGCCGTTTATCCCAGACCACGAAAAGGCTTTCCCGCGCCAGAAGTGGGAACGAATGAGTAAAGATCTGTTTGGGCACGTCAAGGATATTGAGGACGCGCTCAGTTTGCAGAAAGCTGCCCGCCTACCGGCGCGCATTGTTTTCCAGCGGCCTAAGGGCCAGAAGTACCCAATCATTAAACGTCTGGAGTTTGACCAATGATTTTTCCTGATGGAGTGCCGGTTTACGGCGATAAAAGTTTCCGTGATAAGAAATGCCCGAAAGAGGATGCGGAGCTGATCACGTTTTTTAATCAGCTACGCCGCCGCAGTCCGGCGCTGGCAGCCGTGGCGCTGCATATCAAAAACGAGGGCCAGCGCACCGGTGAGCAGGCCATCAGAGAGCGCGCAAAGGGTGCGCTCAAAACTGGGGCCACCGATATTGTGATCACGGCGTCAAGATCGTTTATCTGCGAGCTTAAGCGCAAGGATCACACGCTCAGCAGGCTGGAAGGTGCGCAAAAGCAGCAGCTCCTGGCTGGCATGGAGGTGGGCGCGTTTGCCTGCATCGCGCTGGGTTGGGAGGCCGCTTTTGAGGCTCTGGAGGCGTTTATTGATACGCTGCCAAAGGCCGTGCGCGCCCGCATTCAATACACTGTGGAGCTGATTTTATGACTACTTTGAGAATTGATAAGCCGCTGCTGGAGGCCATGCACCTGGTGAAGGGGCAGCCCAATAAAGAATGGCGCGGCTGGATGCTGGGGATTTGCTTTGCCGCAGACGGGCAGGTATTTGCCACTAACGGGCATGTGCTGGCTGCCTCCCCTGGCTATCCAGTTGAGGATAAGCCGGAGGGGTTTGCCGGTGTATGCCTGGAAATCCCTAAAACGCCCGCCAACCTCAAAAAGTATGAGCAGGTGGTGATCTCTCTGGATGAGGGGCTGGCGCGCTACCTGGATGATCAGGGTAATGAGCTGGGCGTGCAGGCGGTTAAGCGTGTTGAGACTCCGCAGGGGCTGCCAAAGGTCGGGGCTGTGATTGAGCGCCCACCAGCAGAGCCGCAGAACGAATTTGTTTTCAATCCTGGCTACCTTGCCATGATTGAAAAAATAGCTCTCCTCTTTGAGAAAAAGCTGGAGAAAAAGATCTATGTGCGTATACGCGGCACGGATAACTGCGCGTTTATCGCGTACCCAACGTGCGGCGTTGAAATCCGTTTCATGGTCGCCCCAATTAAGGTTTAACAAAATGCCGATCCCACTCAAACATAAGCATGAAGATCCTACCCAGGAATACCTGCACGGGATTTTTAACTATGACCAAGAAACGGGCATTTTCACGTTTAAAGATGCAAAGAGCCGCAACGCATTCAGCCAGGGCAAGAAAGCGCGCTCGCATCGCATTGGTAAACCGTGGTGTGGCACTGAGGTGCTCAGCGGGCGCATCTTCATCAACATTGGTAAGCGCCAGCGCCAGGCCAACCGGCTTGCGTGGATCTACGTCCATGGCAGCATCCCAGAGGGCATGGAGGTTGGTTATATCACGCCACTGGACCCGCTAAACCCAGAGGCCAGCGGAAACCATGCCAACCGGCTGAGTAACCTGCGGCTCTGCACCCGTGAGGAGTTTAACACGGAGACTCAGCGACGGATTGAGAAGCGGGCCAGAGAGGCAGGTAAGAAGGTGGGCCGCACGCCTAAGCCGGTGGCTCAACTGGAGCGGGAACGGGCGCAGGGAGGCTATCAGGGCGGATCTGCGTTGTTCAAAATGATGATGGGCCAAAGAGTTTAGGCCAAAAAAAACCCGCATCCAAAGCGGTGCGGGGTTTAACCAATCCGTAACTCAAAAAGTAAGCGGATTAACTTTAGGCAATATTTGATTAAGGATCAAACCATGTTTATTGAGAAATATATTGTTTGGCTGGCTGCGTGCCAATTCCTGCGCCACATCCTGGACGTATGCCGCAGCAAGCCGTACATGGAACCAGTGAATGTATGGACACGCGCAGGCCATGCCATTGCCATGATTGTGTGGCTGCTGGTCACGATCCACCTCTGGGGCAAACTGCCATGAGTGGAAACTTTAACCCAGGGAAAGAGAGCAAAACTGATGCAGACGAAAAGAATTTCTGGGCCACCCAATGGCATTGTTTTCATGATGGTGAGAGGCTTTACGGTCGCCGGTTTGCGCATGACGTGGCAGCCATGCAGCACACTGCAAAAGTGCCAGGGGCTTACTACGGGCCGGATCACGAGTGTGAGCACTACCGTGATGCGCTAGGGCTGTGGTGGCCTGATCACTGGTGGTGCAATCCACCGTTTGATCGCAAGGTTGAATTTATCAAAAAGGCTCGTGAGCAGCAGGCAGAGGGCCGCCCTGGCATGATGCTGATCCCGTATGAGCCGTGCAGCGGTTGGTGGCAGGATTTGCTGGCTGAGGACGTGATTATCTATGAGCCACGTGGGCGGTATAACTTCTACGCGCCGGACGGTGAAACGCCAAAGAGCGGCGTTAACTTCCCGATTGCCTTTGTGGCTTTCCCGACGATGAAGATCGGCCCATCGGTGCGCGTGCAATTCAGGAAATCACCGGCCCCGCGCCTGCCACGAAAAAAGAAAGAAAAAAAGGTTGACGCTTAAACGTCATTCGTTTTAATATTCGTTTCACGGGGCCAGCAGGTGGCCCCATTAACCAGCAAAAGGTAAGCAAATGAGCATTTTATCCATGGTTGTGACAGCTATCCGTAACGCGAAAAGCCGCAAAATCAAACGCACCATTGCAAAGGTAGGCGCTAATCTGGTGGCGGCAGCCGCAGCTCCTGACACCGGCGCTCTTGTCGAAACTAACGACACGCCGCACCCGCTGCACATGCTGATCTAAAAAGAGGGCATTGGTCCCCGCGGTAAAACCGGCAAGATCACTCACCGCCTGCGCAACGGGATCGACTTTTACAGCTGCTCAGACCTGGCTGCCAAACAGGTTGATCGCCTGATTGACGATCTGCGTGACGTGTACGGCAAAACCAGCACATTGAGCCTGTTTGAACGCGGCACCGGAAATGCACCTTACGAAATGGTGATGGTGGTCAAGAAAAATGATCGCACCGTGGCAGAGGTGTGCCTTGTCGCCGGTTACTCTGAGCAGAGCTATATCCGCCGCAGCCAGAAGATTTTTAACGCCCTGGGCAGCACCAGCCGCGCATGGGCTATCAACGGCCTGCAAAAATGAGAATAACCGTTATCACTCTGCTTTGTGTGGCGCTGGCAAGCTGCACGGCTCAGCAGGTGCAGACGGTTGCCACGGTGTGCGATATCGCCGCCAAAGCGCTGGGGTGCATTGCTGGCACAATGCCACCAGCCAAATAATTAACCGGCCCACGGATGGGCCACTTTTTGAGGATTTACCAGATGAGTTTTGTAAAGGTTGAGCTGCGCACCAGTGTAGCCAACAAAGCACTGAAATTGATGAGCCGCCGCTACAGCACCAATAACCAGCGGGAAATGCAGATCGGCCTGCTGGGGGAGTATGCAGTGGCCCAGTGGCTGGAAAGTGAGGGTAAGACCGTTAACCATTGCTCAGTGGCAGAGATGCGTTTTGCTGAGCGTGAGGGAAGCGCTGACCTGAGCTACATGAGCCGCTACGGCGAGCAGGTCAACGTGCAGGTAAAGGCCACTGAGTTTGATACGTGCTGGATCACGGCGGGCTGCCTTAAGGGCTACCTTTGCCGCAACGTTCATGAGATCTATTTCGTGGACGTGTTTATCAACGGGCCGGTAACAACCGCCTTTATTTATCACCAGACAACGCCGCAGCGCATCAAGGCGCAGTGGGTGGAAGTGGACAAAGGCAAGCGCCTGATCCACCCGTCACTTCACCGTGCGCGCCGCCGTTATACTGGAATTAACCAAACTGAGGAAGTAAGCAAATGAGTGGAATCGTAGCGCAGGCCCAGGAAAGCAAGACCGTTAACACTAAGACGCGCATCACCGCGTTTATCCGTGACGCGATGATCACCAAAGCGATGGACACGAGCGGCATCAACGCCCGCAAAAAGCAGCTGATTGATGATCGCGCAGCACTGGCTGAGGACGTGCGCCAGTTTGCTCTGCGTCAGTCCGGTCTGACTGATGAAGGGATCAGGGGCATCCAGGCCAAACTGGATAAGGAATATCCGCACGGCGGGCACGCTCGTGATTTCCTTAAGGTTGATATTTCGTTTCAAACGCATCAGCGCTTTAACGTCAACCTCAACGGGATGGATGTTTATCTGTGGCTGGATGGTCGCCCGTTTGAGTATCACGCATACGATGAGGGCAATAATACCCACCTCACTAAGGGCATCCAGGAGCGCCAGAAAGAAGGTGCTACAGCGATATTTGTTCCGCGCCAGCGCGCCAACATTGCCAGCACTGAGCTGAGTGACCGCTTTATCAAGCTGGACGCTGAAAAAGAACTGATCGCCAGCAAGGTGGAGCAAATCACCAACACTCTGCGCGCTACGATCAAAAAGTTTGGCACCGTTGAGACAATGCTGGAGGCGTGGCCTGAGGCTGAGGAGCTACTGCCTAAAGAGCTGCGCCCATCCACCGCGCTGGCTATCAGTCCTGATGATCTGAATGCCATTTGTGGCATCCCAACCGGCAAAGCGGAATAACCAATTCAGGGCAAGGATGCCCATCTAAAGGAGAAAGAGCATGAGCGTAATTTTGACCTACACGGGGCGGCATATTGACCTGCTCAGCCCAAACCCTGCTGAGTTTAATCTGGTGGATATCGCGCACGCACTGAGCCAGATTAACCGCTTCACCGGTCACACTGCCTATCCTTACAGCGTTGCGCAGCATAGCGTGCTATGCGCCCGCCTTGTGCCGCAGGAGCATCAGCTGGAGGCGTTATTCCATGATGCCCATGAGGCGTACACTGGCGACGTTACCAGCCCGCTCAAGGCGCTGCTCCCAGATTATCGTGAGCTGGAGGATCGCATGGAGTGCGCCATGCGCGTAGCGCTGCACCTACCGGCTGTAAAGTCTGCCATTGTGAAGCACGCCGATCTGGTGATGCTGGCTACGGAAAGGCGCGATCTAATGCCGCAGGACTCAAGCCCATGGAATTGCCTTGTGGGTATTGAGCCGGATTATGCAGTGATTAACCCGTGGCAGCCAACGGTGGCGGCAGCTGAATTTATAACCATGGCCCTGCGGTTAATCCCAGAGGCCGATCATGATATGTGGATTGAAAAGGGGCAGCTCCATGCACGTGCTTAACATCCTGAATAACGTAAGCGCCACGCTTAACCAGCGCGGCAAAGATAACGGCTATGACAATGGGGCGCAGGATGTTTCTGAGTCGCAGGCAGAGGAGCGCAGCGCCGCAGATATCGCGCGCATTTACACGGCGCTGAGCGGGCAGGAGATGAGCACGGCTAACGCCTGGCTATTCCTGATGAGCCTCAAGCTGGCCCGCCTTAAGTCGCAGCTGGTGCAGGGCAAGGATGTGAGTGATACGGTGATTGACCTCGTGGCCTATTCCGGCCTTTACGGCGAGGAGATCACAAAGCCGCAGGCTGAGCTGGTAGACCCAGAAACGCCTGTTAGCTGGCATGAGCACGAGCTGCGCAAGATCGCCAAAATCATGACCGGCAGTGATGCCCCTGGCGAACTGCGTGCGCTGAGCGTCACCGCGCAGAGCTACGTTGACCGCTGCAAAGCGCTGGCAGCCGGACGGCAGACGCTTAGCGCTGAGAGCTGGGCCAACCTTGAAAAACTGATGGCAGAGCCAGCCAGCCCCACCCGTGGCTTGATTGAACTGCTGGCGCGCCGCCATGGCAGCGTGACCAGAAAGGTGGTTGAGTCTGCGGTTGCCAGCATTGAGGCGGCTATGTGCCCACATGATTCATGGGATGAGCGCGGGCATTGTATGGACTGTGGGAAGCAAGTGCGATGAGAAAATCAGCAAAAAGTAACTCCCAACGAGATTGGGCACCGGTTGAGAAAGATAACGGCGTTTACTGCGCGCCGGCGTGCGGCTGCGGCTGCCTGAAAGTGGACTATGAGCGATGCCACCAGCAGGCTGCGGTGATCCAGGCTGAGCTTAAAGAGCTGGGACTGGGTGATTGGCAGATCCGTGTCTGGGAAAACGGTGATTGGCACTGGGAGCTGTACGCAGAATACTGGCACCTTTCACCCTCTGAGGGGATTAACCACGAATTGCCGAAAGGCCACCCAGAGCGTAAAACGGTGGTTGGCTGGAGCTGCTACACCCTCCAGGGGCCGCAGGGAGTGAGCCAGATCTGGGAGCGTGGGCAAAATTATATTGAGGCGCTGCACCGCGCCACCCTGCGGCTGGATGAGTTAGCGCAGGCAGTAAAAGCCACCACAACGGCTTTCCCACCAGCCAAAAAATAATTTCACCAAAGCGGTTGACAATCTAAGCCGCTTTTTTGTATGCTTACCACATCGAAACGACAACCGATTTAAGTGAGGCTCCAAATGAAATTATCCACCATCATCATCACCACCGCAGGCGTTGCCGCTCTTTGCGCCATTGGCTGGGCTAACCGCCCTGAGGCTCTGGCAGCAGAGCAGCAGAAAGCCCACGAGGCTGCCATTGTTAAGATCGCCGCAATCAAAGAGGAGTGCGGCGGCGCTTATGCGGCGGCAATGACTAATTGGCGGCACCAGCGCAATGCTGATAGCGCTGATGATGCCCTGAATGCAAAAATGCATCAGTGGGATCGCGAGGAGGGCGACAACGTTACAATGACCGTTTTACGTGCCGTTGCTGACGGCAAAGAATTTAGCCAAATCCAGCGCCAAATTACCCGCGAGGCTAACGAGGCAGGTGATGATCTGATTAGTCAGACTTTCCAGCAGGATGTGGTTAGCTGCACGTGGGATGCCGCCCGCCGTTTATCAACCAATGAGTAAGGAATTGACCATGAAAAAATTTATCTTTGTTGCTGTTATCACTGGCCTGCTGGCAGGCTGCGCACAAGAAGTAAAAACGGCGATGGATTATCGCCAGGTGCCATCATATCAGGTGCGCCAGGCTTACAAAGGCTTTGGCCCGCTCCAGCATCAGGGCACGCCAGCAAAAGGCGATATTTGCAACCCTCGCTCTGCGTACCAATGCAAATGATGGCACCCGTTCCAATTGAGGAGCGGTGCCTGGTCATGACCACCCAGGGGCGTGCATTGTACGCCCTTTTTTGGGTGCGTGAGGGTGAGGTTGGATGCTGGAATGGCGAGAAGTACAAAGCCCAGCAAAACGGATGGTGCTGCGTACCGGCTAAATTTGGCAACAATCCTCCGCATCTTGATCAGGCTAACGCCGCAGTATTTACTCCCAATGACCTGATGCGCATTGATGGGTATGAGAAACACCCACAATGCCCAGGCATTGATGATGCCATGATTGCCGGTAGATACAGGAGATTCGTTAAATGATTATTGTCCTGTTTTACCTTGATGAGATTTACCCTGAGTGGGTGATGATCTGGATCTGGCCTGGCTTTGTTCCCCCAACAATTTTGAGAGAGGTTTGCGATGAGTAACCACCGCGATGATTTAGACGGCGAACATAAAGCGCCGCACTGGCCTAACCCGCTTGACACGATGAGCGCCAGCGAGCGCCGCACTTTGCAGGATAACCGCGAAATGATCGCCAATACCCTTGATGCTCTTGGCGGCCTTGAATCTCTGGGGAAATCAAAATTCATACAGGAGATCGCGCCGTCAATGGTTGCCACCGCCAGCGGCACCCGTGAGCTGGGTAGTGATTTTATCCGCTCTGGCGCAGAGCCATGCACCGGAGAGCGCGTGACGTTTGACCGTACTAACCACCAATATGAGAGCCTGAGCAACGTGCGCGCCACCAGCGGGCCAACCATTGCCACCGTTACCTGCCACCCATTCAAGGATCATGAGATCCGTGAGCTGGTCAATCAGCTTAAGCATGAGGCTGATATGCACTACCCGCACCCGCTGCGCCGTGATGTAATCAGCCGCGTAGTGCATGAATTTCTGCGGGGTGAGTTTAAGTGAGCGGGCGTAAATGCGTTGTGTTGCTCTATGACTACCTTGACACCATGGCATTGCCATGGCTGAAAGCTGGTTATGACGTGGTGAGTGTGGACGGAAAGCACCCTGAGGGGCTGACTCACGATCTTTATCACCCTACCGGTGCGGTGCATCACAAAATTGGGATGTGGTTTGAGGCAAGCCGCACCACGGAGCAGGCCATTGAGCTGGCGCGCAAGATTGGGCCGGAAAACATCATTATGGTTTTCGGTTTCCCAGAATGCACCTACCTGACCAACGCGGGCAATCGCTGGTTTGTGCATCCAGATGATAAGCACCTGCCGCGCGATAAGCAGCGCCCGCACCCGCTTTATCCCAACCGGATGCAAGATCGCCGCGATGCGGTGGAACTGGCCCGATTTGTGCCGTTGGTAGCCGCAGCTCTGCATTGCCCAGTGTGGGCGTTTGAAAACCCACGCATTGGCTACCTGAGCACCGTTTGGCGTGACCCAGATCACTGGTTTGACCCGTGCGATTATGGCGGCTACCTGCCGGAGGACCACCAGCACAAAACGTTTAGCGATGTTTACCCAGGGCGTGACGCGTACCGCAAGCCAACTGGCATCTGGTGCAGCCCTGGCTTTAAGATGCCGGAGCGTAAGCCCGTGCCACCAGTTGGAAAAGACTTCCCCGGATGGGCAAAATGCGGCGGTAAATCTGACAGGACAAAGGAGATAAGAAGCGCAACGCCGGAGGGATTTGCATTGGCGGTTTTCTGCGCCAATGAATAACTGATATGATGCCCCAGATTAATCTCAATTCTCTGGGGCATTTTTGCATGGACAAGGATACTTTCATTACCAGAGCGTGGTCATGGTTTATTGCCGCTTGCCTCGCCGGTGCATTCATTAACGCTGGGGCGCAGAAAGATCACACGCGCAATCAGCGGATTTTCTCATTTCTGGGCGCATTTCTGGCGGCTTATTTTCTGGCCCCCGCACTCCTCCACCATTTCAACATTGTTGGCGAAAGCGAGCTTTCAGCCGCAGGTTTTGGCGTTGCCGCTGTTTGGCAATTGATCTATAACAAGGCTGTAACTATCATCAACGGCCTTAATATTCCTTTCTTTCAAGGTAAAAAAGAATGAGCGCTTTTCAAATCATCACAGAGGGGCCATTTTTTTGGTCTACGCCTCTGGGCTTGTTCGTAAGCCTGTCGTTATTCGTCTGCTACGGCATCAACGTAATTCACCGTGGCATTGATGATTGCTTTTTTGATCGGGTTTATTACTCATGCGTTGCGCTGGTGGCCTTTCTGGCTTTCATCATTGGCGTTGATCCCACGCATCAAAATCCGCAGAGTATTGGGGCCAGCATTCTCGTGATGCTGGCAATTCGCGCATGGTGGCGGCTCATTGTCAGGCTAGTGCGATTCTGGCGCACCAAACAGCCACAGAGCACGCTCACATCATTCAGTCATAAAAGAGGGCAATCTCATGTTAAAACGCGCTGAGAAGCTGGCAGGAGTCCATCCTAAGCTGGTGGCAGTGGTAAACGCGGCGGCTCTGCTCCTGCCGTTTGATTTGTACGTTGTGGAAGGTCTGCGTACCAAAGAGCGCCAGCGTGAGCTGGTGGCAGCCAAAAAGAGCAAGACGATGAACAGCCGCCACCTGCCGCAGCCAGATGGCTACGGTCACGCGGTGGATCTGTTTAATGGCAAAGATTGGAAAGAGGAAAGTTTTTTCCCTATCCAAAAGGCCATGATGGAAGCTGCGCGCTTGCAGGGTGTGCGTCTGACGTGGGGCGGTGACTTCAACGGTGACGGGCACACCGTGGGGCGTGATAACTGGGATTGCCCGCACTTTCAGATTGAGCTGTAACAATGGATAAACTCAAGGCAGCATGGCCTTACATCCGGCGCGCGTTGACCCACAAAGCCACCTATACGGCGTTGATCGCCGTTGCAGGTGTGGTTGGGTATGCCAAAGCGCCGCAGCTCGTTGATGCCATCCAGGCAGTGGTTACTGCGGTGATCGGCCCCATTCAGTGAGCCAATAAAAAAGGGAGCCATTGGCTCCCTTCTCTTTTTCCCCTCCCCCCTTAATCCACTTTGTAGATAAAGAATTGTAGCAGCGTTGGCGCAGATGCTGGCTGAGTTGACTGCGCGTGATATTTCACACAAAAGTAATTGTTAGCTGGGATCGTGTAATTGTACACGCTGCCCTGACCCATCAGCACGCCGGAAAAGTTCGCGTTTGAGCTTAATGCGCTAAAGCTATAGGACTTTTTAACGCCTCCCGCAGTGCTGCCATCGGCTGCTGTCGAGTCAGCTGCGGCCTTAGCAATGGCTGCCGTGGAGCCGTAACCAATAGAGATACCAACGCCAGCAGAGCCGTTTTGGGTGTAGATAGCGCCAGCGCCTGCTCCACCTTTGCCCAATGCAATTACCATCACATTCTGACTCGTGATCGCGCGGTTCCATGCTACCGCCCCACCCTGGTAATAACCAGCTACGCCGCCAGAGCCATTGGAGGCCACAAAGGTTTGGAGCACGTCACCGGTAATCTTGCGAGCCTCAAGACTAGAAATCTTCGCATTGTCAATAACTACGTTGCCCAGGTGTGCCGTATTGATTGAGGCGTTGGCAATCTTCGCGGCGTTAATCTGAGCGTTGCCGATTTTCGCCGTGGTGATCGCACCATCCACGATTTTAGCCGTGTTTATCTGCGCGTCTGCGATTTTCGCCCCCGTGATAGTGGCGTTGGCTAATTTCGCATTGGTGATCGTGGCATCCTGGATCATGGTGGTCTGCATCCACACGCCCGCTGAGTTAGCGATCAGCATAGGTTTCACCACGCCGTTGCCGGTGTTGTCTCCTGGGACGTATACCGCGAAATTGTTCGCATTAATCAGCACGGTGCCCTGATAGCTGCCGCCAGCAGACATTGATACGCCCGCAGAGATTGCTGCCATGTAGTGGCGGCCCGCGCTGTCCACCTGCGCCTTAACGGTCCATGTTGCATCGTAATTACCCAGCTTATCCCGCGCCGCGTTGGCGGTTGTCTGCACGGTTGCAATCGTGCGGTTTGCAGCGTCCACATCATCCTGGGCGTTTTTCGCGTCCGTCACATCCAGAATGATCAGGTTATCAATCCAGGCTTTTGCGCCAACCGGTGGCAGGTTGTAGCCGCCGATACGCGGGATCATCCTCGCGCCATCTGCTGGGGTGGTAATGTAGCCAAAACATTTTGTCCAGGCGCTGGTTAGGTTATTTGGAGCTGCTAGGCCCAGAACAGCCAGAACAGCAATGTTCCCAATACTGGTGCCATCGGCTTTAATGCATGACAAACCAACCGCCACGCCGTTACCAGATGAGAAACCTGCGCCTTTAACCATAAACTCAATGTAATAGCGGCGGCCTGGTGAGGTTGCAAACCAGTTAGGGCTAAAATTCATCACTGAGTTATCGTTAGTCTGCTGGGTGAAATTGTGCTGATAAGCACGGTTGCCAGAATAGCCTCCTCCATCCGGCGTGATCTCACCGTTCGCGCTAAACTTAAATCCAGCATCCCAGGTTTCAAACGTGCCGTCTGGGAAGATGTTACCGGCATTACTCACCGCACGCCCCGCCACTGCGTTAGCAGCGTTAGCAGCGTTAGCAGCAGCATTTGCCGCAGCAATGGCGGTCTGGTCAGTTGCCACAATCCACGCGCTGCCATTCCAGCGGTTTGGCACGTTTTTCCCGCCAGAGGTATTGATCCAGATGGCATTGGACGCACCTGCCGGTGCCGCGTCCTGCCAGTAGACTTTACCCGCTCCAGCTGCCACTTGTCCGGCTTTCTCAGCAGCCTCCTGAGCCGTCTGCGCTGTCTGTGATGCCGTCTGCACAGTCTGCTGCAACGTGGTGATTGTCTTGCCCTGCTGCGTCACGGTGCCGCTGATGGTCTGCACGGTGCCCACCAGCCCCTTATCCCCAGGTGTGGCAGGGTTGCCGCTGACGGTGTAAGTCACGGTGTCCACTTTAGCGCCTAGAGCAGCCATATCTTTGCCAACCTTCTCAAGGTTGGTGTCAATGTACGTGGTCACATCTTTGAGCGCTTGCGACTTCTGGATCTCAGCATCCAGATCTTTGATGTAGTCAGAAACCACCTCATTGGCGGCACCCTTGACTGCGGCGGTCCATGCCGACTGATTGCCCAGCTTGTCAATGCAGCGAGCGCGCACGGCTACAACCTGCCCGATTGCCAGCCCCATCTGCTGATATTTGGCGGTAGGGTAAGCCACCAGCGTGAGCGGCAGCCAGTTAGCCGTTACCGGATCGGTTGAGAGGTTTAGCAGCTGATACTGCAATTCAGTAGACGCGGTATCGCCAGAGCCAGCCGCAAAACTCCAAAGCCACTGGATGCCGTACTGCATTTTAACCGGTGTGCCCATGATTGGCGGCTGCGGTGCGCCGGTGCGGCCTGGCAGTGTGACCATGGCTGACTCAGCCCACGGGCTGGAAACCTCAGAGGCACCAATGGCGCGCACGCGGGCGTAATAATCACCGGCATAGATGCCAGCAACCTCATAGGATGTAGTTGACTGACGCGGGCCATTAACCCAATCGCCATCACCTTTACGCCACTGGATTTCATACGCCAGCGCTCCCTGCACCTTGCCCCATGTGATGCGCATGGTTTTAACTCGTTGCCCCTGACGGATCACGTCATAGGCGCTGATGGCGATATTACCAGGGGCTTTGATGCCAGGCACCGGCAGCAGGCTGACGGTTGGGATATCCAGGCGCGCACCTTTGTCAATCGCGTCATATTTTGAGGCGTTGTGAATGATGGCGGTGATCTCATAGCAGTCCTCACCGTCTGAGCGCTTCATGCTCTGCACTTTGAACGTCTGGAGGTGCAGCGTGCCCGCGTCAATGACGAAAACGGCGTAAGGCACCGGCGCAGCACTCAATGCCGTCTGGAGGCCAATGACGGCTCCCGTAACGGTGGCAATGGTTCGGCGCTCAGGCTTGCCATCTTTGGTGCGCACCAGAATGGCATCACCAACGGCGGCACCGGTCACGCGGTCAAGAGTCACGGTGCGCAAGTCAGCAGAAACGGATTTGACACGCCCGCCCATGACCTTACCGGCAAGGCGCTCATCAGCCAGCGCGATGATGTGACCAGGCAGGAACTGGATGCCGTCAAGGCCCATCTTAAAGCTCACGCCACGATCCAGCTCGTTACTGAGCAGGATGTATTTGCCACGTCGCTGGCCCTCGCCAACTGACGTGCAGCCAATGGCGCTTGTCTGGGTTTGCTGGAAGCCATAACGCTTTTGCAGGCGCGGCACGCTCACCAGCACCGGCAGATCCTGGTAATGGTTGGTTTTGTCGCCAATGCTCACCAGCGCGCTGCTGTAGTGGTTTTTCTGGCTGCCGCCCACATAGTTAAATTTGCCGTCTACCACGTTGGCGCGGGTAACAACCTGCTTAACGTCGCCAGGCATATCTGAGATCACATTCAGCTGTGAATTGCCCCAGAAGGTGGCCCCGTTGAAAATAGACGCGATATCGCGCAGCACGTTGAATGCCTGCTCCTGGCCCTGGATGTAAACGTTACAGGTGAAGCGTGGCTCTTTACCGGTGCCGCCGTCGCCGTTAGGCACCAGCTCATCACATCTCTGCGCAATGACGTATAGATCCCACTTGCTGATCATGTTCGCCTTGACTTTGCGCCCAATAGAAAAGCGGTCATTTGTGGCGATATCGTAAAACACCCACGCGGGATTGTCGGTAAAGGCCCATTTAAATGTTCCATCCCAATCACCTGTATAAGTGCGCGCAACCGGATCATAGTTTGATGGCACCTGAATCTGGCGGCCTTGCAGCAGGCAGCTGACGCGTGGCACCTGCGGGAATGTTTTTGCGTCATATTCGACGTAAAGCAGCGCGGTGTGAGGGTAACGCATACGCGCATCAATCACCTCAGTGTAACCCTGGATCTGCGTCTTGTTTTGCAGAGTCTGGGCGGTGCTGTCTGCCGTGACGCGGGTAACTCGCACGCTCCATTTGGTGGTGGCTTTCGGCAGGTCGATGCGGTGATCGCGCTCATAAAGGCTCGTGGTCTTTCCAGTGGCTTTCATGGTGCTCAGCAGCTTATACGCGCCGCCGTCAGTGCTCAGCTCAATGGTGTAGGTCACTGAGGTGCCAACGGTGTCACCGTCGCTCTCAGTGTTCGCCATATACGGGAAGCCCATGCGCACGCGGAAAGCGTCAAGGTTTGTATCAGTGATCTCATGCACCCATGGGGTAGCCTTAACCAGATCGATGCCAACCGTACCAGGGCGCTCAACCGCAGGGAAACCTTTGATCGGATCTTGCGTGGCTGTGCCGTTGCGAAACTCCCAGCGCACGCCTGGGAAATTCATTGTGCCGTCCTGAGCCTGCAATGGGGTGCCGTTGAGGAAAATCTTTTTCCCGTCCAGCCCGCCCTGCACCACGCCCTCACTGAGTGCGATCAGCATACGCATTTTAGCGGAGCTGCGCAGGCTATCAGGAGACTCCACTGGAGTGTGAGCATTGCCACCTCCGCCCTTTGCTCCCTCAGGAATAAACCATTCAGTAATTTCCATTAAATCCTCACATCCTCAGCAATAATACCGGCAGAGATGATAGCACCGCCAACCTCACGCAGGCCATATAAAACAGCAACCGGATTCCCCATGGTGGTGGTGTTGACCGGCCCGCCGAAAGCATAGGATGGTTTATTGTCTGCGTCCTGACGCATAGCCATGCCTTTTGGCTGCGGGCTGAGCATCTGGACAACGCCGCCCACTGCCATGCTGAGGCCCATGCCAAAAACGGCAGTGGCTGCTGAGGCGGCGGCAGCGGCAGAGAATCCGATGGCGGCGGCAGCGCCAGCCGTAAAGAATGACGCAGCAATCAGCGCGGCCCCCAGAAAGATCTGAGTGAGGCCACCGCGTTTGGCACCGGCAGGGATGCAGACGATTTTCACCGTTTTGTTTCCGTGGCTATGGTGCAGGCCATCCAGAGGCAGCTCACGGTTGCCTTTCAGCACGGCAAACTCCAGCCCCGTTTGCAGTAGGGTGTCCTCAAAGCCCTTGCGCGTCCGGCAGAGCGCTTTAATGGCCTCCGCTGGTGATTCCACGTCTAAATGGATTTTGCGCCCGTACAACCGGCCCAGCGGGCCGGTGAGTGTGATTGTGGTCATTGCCATGCTTTTAGCTCCTCAGGTGCTGGCAGATCTTTGTGGCGCACGCAGTACACGGTGCGCTCTTGAATCCATGAGCCGTTATATTGCTCAGTGCCGGAAAGCCTGCCGTAAAGGTGATGTAGGATTGTACCATCGCCCACCAGCACGCCGCAGTGATTTGGCACGTCAGCCATCACCTGCGCCACGATCATGGCACCGGCGCACGGCTCACAAGGGTAGAAACCGGCTTTCTCAAAGTTTTCTGTGCTGAATAGCCGCTCACCGCGCTCCCACCACTCATAAGGCACGCGGAAATCCATCAAATCCACGCCCTGCTGCTTATGCCACGCGATAACCAGCCCATAACAATCATCAGACCCCAAAACGAAATGGCGGCCTTTCAGGGGCAGATCTTCCACCGGCTCAATGATATTGAAATCACCCTCAGGCCATGACGCGATGCCGTGAGGGATGCCGGTATGATTGCAACTGCTGCGGTCAGCCAGTGAGGGCACGGTGGTGGCCCCGTCACCGGTGTGGGAGTGGATAATGGCGATCACTTCGCTGCTCTGGAGAGCGGTGAGATATTGATCTTTGTCAAACCTGAAATGCTCCTCTGGCTCCTCATGCACGTTGTCCATCGCCAGATAAAACTGCTCTCCATCAATGACCGCCACCAGCCCGCAGCACTCACGGGGGTGCTCAGTCTCAGCGTGGATCATGATTGCCTTAATTACATTATCATTGATTTTGATCATGGTTTAACGTCCAGAAAGGTTAGCAGCTACAAAGCCGCCGAAATCCAGCACAGCCTGCCGTGGATCAGCAAGGCCAGCGCCAAAACGCTTACGGCAATCGTCAAGAAAACCGCCACAAACATCTTTGGAGGGATCTGTTACCGGCTTGCCGTTCTCATCAAAATATGCCGTGCCGGAGTAGCTACAGCCTTTATTGGCCCGATACTCACCGCGCACCGCCCAGGTGCAGAGCTGGGTGATCTGGCGGGTTGGAATGACCTGCCCCTGCAAATCCCCAGGGCTGCCCAGATTGAAAACTACCGTTTCGTCTGTCTCGCTGGTCTTAGCGTCAATATACCAGGTTTCAATAAAACGCTGAGCCGGATCTGGGCTTTCGCTGTACGCGGGGCGCTGACCAGCAGGCCAGTTTTTTGCGTCGATGTAGTCAACGTAAGTATCAATGATTGTGACCACCGCCTGCGCCATATCCTCAAAGTTAATACAGAGGGCAGACACGGAGCCATCAAGGTTGCTGACCGTCAGCGTTGGCTGAGCGCTCTGCTCTGCGGTCATTTCCAGACCTTCAATGATGGCTGGGTGATAATCATACTCCTCCCCATTCCACCAGATGGATTTGGGGTAAAGCATAGTCTCATCACCGGCAGCAATGGCGGCCTGAATCTCTGCCGGAGTGTGCGCCTGAGGGCTGTAATGGAAGCGCTGCACCTGCGCGCCAAACTCTGAGCCGTCAACGATGATGAGCCGGATGCGGCCCTCCTGCTCCAGCCTTGTGCTTTTCTCTAAGATGCCAGCCATTTACTGCCCCTCAATGCCGAAAGCCTGGATCAGGTCTGCCTTAATGCCCCGCACGCGGGTGCTGATAAAGCTGCTCGTGATTGTGCTCCCTGGCTTGACGCGGTAAAGCCCTTGCACCCCACCAGGCGGCGTGAAAACGAAAGCCCGGACAACGTGCGCATGTAGGAAATTCTCAATATCTTTGGCGGTTTTCGGATCGCCTTTCCAGACCAGTGAGCAGGAGATACGGCGCGTATTGATGCCGTCAGTGGCTAACTGCTCATAGCCGTCACCCAGAGCCACCTGCCGCACGCGGTGATTGTTGTCAACGTCGCCGCCGCCATCCACCTGTAAAGGCCAAATAAAAATATCAATTGCCATGATTTGCTCCTGTTTGTGAGCGGTCATGATACGTCAACCGATCAGCAAAGAAAAGGGGAGCCGTAGCTCCCCAGTTTTATGCGTGCCCGTGTAGCTCCTGATAAATCAAGCCGCCTGGCTGTAGCTCCCGCTCAATCTGCTGTTTTGCACCGGCAGCCGCAGCCTGAGCATAGGCGCGGCCCATCGCGTCCTGCTTCTGAGGCGTTGCGCCAGCCGTCACACCGCCGCCCGCATCCACATGCACGTTTACCTCATTGATCACCACGCCGCCGCCACCGGTTGAGCCAGTGGCCTTGATGCCCAGCTGCCCGTTTGCGTCACGCGTCAGCGGCATGATGGCCTCAGGGCCAGCCTCACCGAAAACGCCGCCTTTGGCGAACATGCTGCGATTCTGGAAGCTAAAAGGCTGCGGCGTGTCATAGACCCCATTCACGTAGCTGTGAAGTGATGGATCCTGAAAAACGCCGCCTTTGGCAAACTTAAACGCCCCAGAGATGCCGCTCATGATTCCATCCAGGAAGCCGCCACCATTGCCTTTTCCGGTGAATGCATCAACGGCGCTCATCATGGTCAACTTAACGAGCAACTGATCCACGATTTTGAGAGCGTCAGTGACGAATGACTTAAGGTTAAATTTGCCGGTTTGGCAAAACTCAAGCAGCGCATCACTGGACTGCTGCAAACCGCCGCTCATGGCATCCTTGAATAGCTCAGACTCTTTAACCGCAGAACTACCCCACTCCTCAATGCCGGACTTCATACCGCCCAGCCAATCCCGATCTTTTTTCTGGCGGGCATCCTGTAACGCAGCCAGCTCCTGCTCCACTTGCAGCTGGATCTTACTCTGGGCCACCAGTGGATTATCCTGCTGGCGCTGGCGGATCTGTGCCTGCTTCTGGAGATATTCAGCCGTTTCCCGCTCAGTCATTCCGATAGTCTTAGAAAGATCAGCCGCAGCGCTCATCTGCGCGCCGTGCTTCTCCTCCAGCTTATTTAGCTCACGTTGCAACTCAAGGCGGTGGCTGGCAGCCGCAGCGGCATCAAGAGCGCCCTGGTTGGCTTTCATGGAGGCGAGAGCGCGCTTTTGCTCAGCGCTGAGCAGGCTGCGGCTGTTAGCCAGTTCATACTCACTAATGAGGTTGCGGTTATGCGCGGCAGCTCGCTCCTCATTGGTGACTTTGAGGCGGCCCTCAACGGCATCCTTTAGCTGGGCCTGGATATCCAGCAGGCGCACGTTGGCGCCGATCTCCTCCTGGGCGTTTTTTGCCGTGGCGCGGGCTGCCGCAGTCGCTGCTTTATCCTTTTTCTGGTGGCCCGCCTCAGCTTTCTGCGCGGCCTCAATCTCCCTATTCATGCCAGCCAGTGACGCATCATAATTTTTCTTCTGCGCCGCCGTCATTGAGTCGTAATATTTTCCCGTATCTCGAACGTAATCAGCCTTTTGCTTTTCCAGCTTAACGCTGCGCAGCGCGTTATCCTCTGCGGCCTTATTGGCGCGATCACCGGCTTGCGCTGCCTCATTCTGCCATTGGGCGCGCAGGCGGTTCATCTCGCCTTGAGTCTCAACCTCTTTCTTTTGGAGGTCTGCACGTTTTGCTGCCTCTTTCTGGGCAATATCGGTGCTTTTCTTCTGGGCCTCGTTTGCCATATCCAGCACGTCAACGCCCGTTCTACCGCCGCCAAGGATTGCGGTAAATCCGGCGTTAGCTGCCGTGTTCCCACCTGGCTTATATTTATCCTGAGCGTTTACCGCGTCCATGATGGCTTTGGTAATGCGGTCCCAGACCGTTACCTCCTGATCGGCGGTAGATTTGGCGTTGCGCCCGATCTCCAACTGCTTCTTATCGTAAGCATCCAGCAGCACGCGGGTGGCGTCTACCTTATCGCCAATGTCCATGTAATGCTGGACCTGATCCACCAGCTGCGGGTTGAGGTTGCCCAGCGTGTCACCCATCTGGCGCATAAACTCCAGCGGATCGCTATAGGCTTTGGATAAGCGCGTGGCTACATCATCAGCCGCCTCACCGGTGTTTTTGATGGTGTCAGCGGTGACTTTGAGCACCTGCTGGATCTGCTCCTGAGACTTGAGGCGGGAGGCCGCAGCAATGGCTGCCTTTTCCGCTGCGTCTGAGTCAATATCGGTGGCGCGCTGGAGCTGCTTGACCATCTTATCAAGGCTTTCAGCAGTCAGGCCGGATTGGTTGCCCATGAGCGCCAGCGCGTCAGTGTAGGCATTGAGGCGTTTATTGTCTGAATATGCCTCATACGCTACATAAGCCAGCGCACCGCCCACGGCAGTTAAGCCAACGGTTAACGGGTTGATGAGGCCCATGAGCACCGTGAGGGTGCCTGAGATTGAGCCAAAGCTGGTGGCTAACTGCGGCCCCTGCTGGATCAGCACAGTTAAAGGATTCATGCCACCTTGCAGTGACACGATCACATCAAAAAGCTGCTGTGTTGCGTTGCCTACACCGGCCTTGAATTGACCGGCAGAGCCGCCAGCCTCCTGGAAGCGCTTAGACAACCGGCCTACGGCCTTTTCTGCCTCATCAGCGCCCTGCTTTGTCTTGCGTAGCCCCTCGCCAGCTTTGGGGCCAGATGCGCCTAACTTCTCATTAGCATCATCAGCGCCCTCAGCGGCTTTCTCATATTCCTGCATCGCCTTAACGGCATCAGCAAGAGAGCCATGCTTAGACTGAATCTCTAAACTAAACTTGCCCGCCATTGTCATTGTCTCCTGGCTTGCGGTTAATGACTGCTATCGCAGCAGCCTCCATCACACGAATATCTTTCATGGCTTGCGCCTTATCGGTGATCTCGTGCGCGTCCAGTATAAAGGGAATTGACGAATAAATCAGGCCGGTCACACCACCAGCAGGGCCAGCGCGCCACTGCGTTTGTAGATCGGTAAAAGCCCAGAAGATGGGAGCGATGGAGGGCAGCAGGTCAACGTGGATCTCATAGTCCTCAGGATCGCCGCCAAACATCTCAATGTTAGCGGCGCTGACCGGAGGCTCATAAAATGCCTCTGCTGCTTCCCTCAGGGCTTTTGGCGTAGGCACCAAAGCTCACGGGCATAAGCGATAGTGACGGCCTCAAACCAGCGCGGATAGTTAGCAAAACAGGCCACCAGGTGGGCGCGGTCCATTGGCTGCTCCAGCTCCCATCCCTCAGCGATCAGCAGGATGAAATCAGCCATCGCCTTAAACTGGCCTTTTAAGTCGCCTTTCTCTTTGGCTTTTTCCTGCTCTTTCTGGCTCTTGTCCTCAGCGGCGCGCAGCTCCTCCAGAGTGAGGTGCTTAAACGTCATAATCAGCTCAGCATCTTCTGCGCCTGGCTGTGGAATCATAACCGGATGCTCAAAAGTCGCTGCCGGTACAAGGGTGAATTTAGCCATGTGAATCTCCAATAAAAAAAGGGCCAACAATCGTGGCCCTTAGTCTATAGCGTGTGCTGGTTGCCGTCTACCGGTTATAGCGTAACGAGCTTTTTAACCGCATCACCCTCAAGGAAACGCATGTCAGAAGCCAGGGAGAAGGTGGCAACCACCGTTTCAACGCTGTTAACTTCTGAGGTAGGGATCTTGTTGAAAGATACCTGAGCGCCATAAACGCGATATTCGCCTTTACCGCCGCGCGCACGCGGGTTAAAGAACTGGAAAGCCAGGAAGGTTTGTTTTTTATCCGCGCTTTCCAGCAGCGGGTAAATCGGATCTTCCGCGTCGTGGGTGAAGGTAAACGCCTGTGTAACCGCCGTTTTGGTGGTGTTCAGCGGGATCGCCTTGTCAACCTGGATCGGCTGGAAAGAGGTCTGCTGAGATTCGCCACCGGAAACGCTAACGCTAGTGGTATACGGCAGCGGCTGCCAGCCAGTGATCTTCTGAATCTGGTAGTTGATCGCCGTTGAGCCGGTGCCTACTGGTGCCATTCCGCCCGTAGGGTAATCGGTGGTGTCAGTGGTATCACACTGATAAAGCGTCACGCTTTTGGCGGTGCTATCTACGTCCTTAATTACCTGCACGGAGTTTTGCAGCGCAAGCCAGCCAGCTTTTGGCACCAGAACGAAATCACCAGCTTTCAGGCCAGTAACATCTTTCAGGACCACAACGCACTCAGAGGCGTTAGACGCGGAAACGATATCCAGCGGGGTGCCCAGCGCTTTGGAGATGGCGAGCTGAGAGCCATTTGGTAACTGGTACTGTGGCATGATTTGCCCCTTTTCAATGTTAAATCAACGTTGACAACGGCGCATTATAGCGCTTAATGCCCCTCGTATTCAAACGAGATAGGGCAGACGTAGCCCTGCACGCTTTCCGTAGCGCCCCAGACCGTGCAGGGGCCATTTGCAACCACCGTAAAACCACCGGCACCGCGTAGGATCATGGTAGCAGGGAAACCGCGTTTAATCTCCTCAGCCAGCTCCAGAATGCGCTGCTCACCGTCACCCTGCGGCCCGCAGAGGGTGATCTGGTAAACGCCCCGCAGCTGCTCCATCTGCTGCTGGATATCCGGCGCGGAGGTGGTGGCGGGCATCAGGTGGGACTCAACGTAATAGGCATCCGTAGGCGGCACAAATTCCACGTTGGGCCACGCGATTGGGAGCGGCTCGCTCATGCCAGCCACTACCTGCTCCAGCTGGGCCTCCAGTAATTCTTTGACCGTGATCAAGCTCATAGAAAAATCCTATTCCAAATTTCCTGGGCCTCAGCCAGAGAGATGCGCACCACGCCCTGCGGCGCTTGCTTACTCCAGACGGGCCAAAGTGGATGTTTACCTGGCACGCCAAACTCAATAGCCATGGCGTAATCCAGATTATTGGTGAAAAAAGCCTCTTTGCTGGTGGTGATATCCAGCTGAGCCAGCCCAGCCTTGAGCGCCTCAATAGCCAGCGCACCAGATGGATCGATGGCGTTGAGCACCTCAGCGGTGCCAGTTTCCAGCGTAAACTGCCAGTTAGCGCGGAATCGCCCGCCCTGATACCCCTCAGGAGCGCGCCACATATCACCACCACGGCGCACAATGTGACGGCGCGGGCCAGCTGCTGAGTAGTTTTTCCCCCAGCGTGTTGGCAGCACGCTCTCGCCAGTGGCTTTCTGGCCCTTACGCAACACTCTGGTGGTGCCGCCGCCTTTCAGCTTGCGCACGTAGCTGGTGCTGCTCATGTTGCGCCGCAGGGCATTCTGCGCTGCTGCAAATTCCGTTGCTGTGCGCTGGTTTTTGTTCACTTTCCAGTTGCGTGGGTTTCCCACCGGCGAGCGCTGAATGATGAGCATAAACAGCTCCAGATAAAACTGGCGCACACCGGCCTCCAGCTCACCGCGCATCTCAGCAATACCAGCCTGCACCTGCATATAAAACTTACCCATCAGGCTGCCCTCAGCACGGCCTTATTGACGATGATCACCGTCCCAGGGGCTACTTGGTTTGGATGCTCAACGCGGTAAAGCGTGCTGTTATGCGTGATGAGATCACCCACCAGCAGCTCATTCTCAGGAACGCAGATTAGTTTGAGATCACCGGTCTGGATGGTCTTGCCGTCCACCTCGCGCTGATCAAACTGAGTCACCACCCCAACGCAGCCAAAGGTGGCATCCGGCTGGCGCGTTTCCTTGCCCGCTACGCGCTCCAGCTTCCCCTTGCGGGTGATGGTATACATGCGCCCGTTATCGCCCAGCAAGCGCTTAGCGGTGGCCCTCATTTGGGCATAGTTAATAGCCATGGGGTTAGCCTCGTGTCACTGGGAAGTTAATGCCGTCAGCCAGGCACTCATCCAGCTCCCACGGGGCCAGCATCGCATCCCAGTAAGAGAAGATCGGGCCAGCGCCAATAGACGCCTCTTGATACTTCATCGTAACCGCGCCCTCAATGCGCTCCTCAATCACCTGTTTGCCCGCCGTGGTTGGCATCAGGTCAACGCCCGCAGCGCTATCCATCGCCAGCAGGAAAAGGCCTGTCTGGATGGTGCGAGGGGTAGCCGGATCGTGAACGATATCGCCAACGGTCAGCCCCTGAATTACAGCCCCGTTAACGTCCAGCATCGGGGTGCCGGTGTACTCCAGCCAGGTGCGCGGGAATGCATCATCGCCAAACTGGTAGCCCTTCCAGCATTTGGTTGCCAGCAGGTCATTGGCTTTGGTCAGGGCAATCTCTGCCTCATCGGCGGTTAGGGTAACGCCTCGCTTTTTGGCGTAGGCGATTAAATCAGTTGTCAGGTCCATGAGTGCCTCCTTAATGGGTTGACGAAATAATACACCAGACAATAAAAAAGGGCACTCATTGAGCGCCCTTTAAAAAGAGGAGGCTAGTGCCCCCAGCTTTTATTTCTTACCGAAAGTCACGATCAGACCGCCCAGGCCTTTGGCTACTTCCAGATCCGTACCGCTCAGGCGGCCCGTGGTAGCAGTGATGCCACGCGGATCGCTGATTTTCCAGCTGTCAGCAGCCAGAACGGTGGCAGTAGATGGAGATGCAGAGCCGGACTGATCCGCTTTCTGCTCAGTCGCAGGGGTTGGGGAAGTCGCTTTGTCGCCAGTACCCAGAGCGCCAGCTTTGCCCACAAAAGTGTAACCTTTGAGAGCCAGGTTGAAATGATATTCACCCTGCATCAGATCATACACGTTTTCCTCGCCCAGGATGGTTTGGCTATACATCTGGAGCGGAGAAGTGGAGATGGTGACGGCACCAGGGACCAGGCCCAGAACGCGAGAGCGCTGCTTAGGCGTTGTGTCAGTGGTTGGAGCATCCAGAGCTGCCACTGCGTCAGTGACCACAAAGCGACGGCCCAGGCCATCCTGGATCACGTTAACGGTTTCAAACTTAAACAGCTGCTGACCGTTCGCGAAAGCATCCTCTGCTAACAGGTCGTTATAGGTAGCGCCGGACATGACCCAGCAACCCAGACGCGCAGCAGCATCGCCCAGCTGACCGGATGCTTTGATCAGGTTGCGGATTTTAGGGATATCGCCACCGGTCTGAGCGGTGTAATCGTAATTCAGGCCCGCAGGAGTCGCAGCCATGAAAGCACCCAGGCCAACGCTCAGGTAATCCTCAATGATCTGTAGAGCAACCTGCTCACCCATCACCGCAGCCGCTTCTTTCGGGGTTTTGCCCAGGCGGTCCATTAACGCTGTAGTGACTTTCAGCGGCAGGGTGCCACCGTCAATCTTGATCGCACGCTCCAGCGCCTGCGCCAGCTCGGTAGGAGTGAGCTTGCCAGTGCCGTAAGCGTTACGGCGGCGCACGAGCTGCTGAGCGGCCCAGAAGGTGCGCTCCAGCCAATCGCCCAGGAAGTCAGCCGCACCCATCAGGATGGCACCATTGGAGGCGGTGTTAAACAGGTTGAGGTTAGCCTCAATCACTTTCGTGGTTGCCGTCGCTACCTGCTGATCAAAAACAGTAATTTGTGGCATGTGGTGCTCCTAAAATAAACAAATGGGGTGGGGGTTTAAGCCACCCCACCAATGGCCTTATTCGTTACCCAGCGCGTCAATGGCCTGCATTGCAATGCTGCGGTTGTCCAGCTGCTGGCCCTGCTTATGCTCAACCGGCTGCACGTCCGTTTTGCTGGTGGCTCCAGATGGCCCCTGCGCTTTGGTCGTCACCAGGAAGCCAGAGAATGCTTTGTTACCGGCAAACTCTTTTTCAAGCTCATCCGTGGTGAGTGCTGACGGCTTGCCGTCCAGACCCAGCACACGAGTTTTAAACTCACCATTCTCACCCTCTTCAAGGGTAATGCGGCTCTTAACGTGGTGCTCCAGAATGCCAGCGTTAGCGCCAAACAATTTGGCAGCAATCTGCTGAGCTACGTTACCAACCATCAGCTCATTCAATTTAGAGCCATAGCGTGATTTATCTGCCTGGTGCGCGTCCTGCGCTTGCTTGAGCTTCTCACCCCATGACTTATCAAGGGCGGCAATATCACCGGAAAGGCGAGCGGCTTTTTCAGCCTCCTCCTGAGCGGTTTTTTCGGCCTGCGTTTTGGCCTCATCGCCCTTTTTCTTCTCATCCAGCAGCTTATCAAGCTTGCTCTGCATCCCGTCAAAATCTGGCAGGCCTTCAATGGCAAGCTGGAAGCCTTCACCGGCTGGCTTATACATAGCTTTCTGCTCATCTGCCATGGCATCAAACTGTGCTTTAGTAATTTTAAATTTCATGGGGTTTTCCTCTGGTAGTCACCTAACGCCGCAAGCGCTAAATGGTCGCCCCGCAAGGGCTAACGGGCTAATCATACAGCCGGTGGACGGCAACCACAAATATTTTTGTTATTTAGGGGTTGACTCAATAAATGACAACCGCTACATTTAGCCCAACGAAACGACAACCAATATGAGGTTTTTAAGATGCAAACTGAGTTAATTGACGTAGCTATGAAAGCCATTGCGGCCCACGTAGCGGCCCCTTTCAAGCTGCGCATTGCAGAGCTTGAGCAGCAGATACAGTCCGGTTTCACCACTGAGGCGCTGGCGCAAGAGGACCGCGCGGAGCGTGCTGAGGAAGATGCCAGCCTCCTACGTGAAAACCTCAAAGAGGAGGTATCGAGAGGCGATGCGCTGGAGGAAAAACTGGAGCAGGCACGCAGGATTCAGGGCGGGATGCAGAAAAAAAAACGACGCATTGCAGGCTCAAATTGCCGATATGGCAGCCAAAGGCCCAACCGGTGCCACTGAGGAGCAGCTGCGCCAGCACCTGGCGGCAGCAAACGCTGAGATTAAGCGCCTTTCTCAGGAAAATGGCAACCTGCGCGGCGAGCTGTCCGGCAAACGCTTTGCATCCAAAAGCAAGATGCATAAGGCTGTGGTTGAGCAGTCAGCTGAGCCAGATACGCGCCCGCAGCAGCCTAAAAGCGGAGTGGGCCACGGCGGCCTGGTCCTGAGTGCTCAGGATGCGCGTGAATGGGATCACAGCTAATGAATATTGCACAGATGGCAATGAAATCACTGCGCGCCCAGGGAGGGCGCAAAAAGCAGCGCGTGCTGCTGCGTGTTGAGGGTGATCGCACTAACGAGCGCCTTTGGTGGACCGATGAGGATAAAGCGCTGTTTGAGGAGCTGGTGGGCAAGGTCCACGTTAGCGTGCTGATGCACCGCCTGGGCCGCAGTTACGCCTCAGTGCTCCAGTACGCCAGCCATATTGGCAAATCCGTGCGAGTCCTGCATGTTTGCCGTGGAGGGCACCAGCTGGAGCAGCGCCCCAGCGGAAAATGGGTGTGCCGCAAATGCATAGCGGAGAAAGCCCGCGCCAAACGTCAGGAGGCTAAACGTGAGAAAGAAACCAACGCCACACGATGAGCTTTTAGAGCTGAAATCGGCGCGCATCGTCGCCGGTTTGGGCCAATCCATGAAGGGCCACGCTGAGCGCACCAGGCGCGCCATCATTGCGGAAAACAAATCCCTTGATAAACGGATGTACTTTCGCAGCATTAACGAGGCGTACCAGTGCGGCGGGTTCTCAGTTAACATTGTGCGCGCCATCTGTGATGGCAAGCGCGAACATTTCAAAGGCTGGCGTTTCCGATACGCCACTAAACAGGAAAGGAAAGAGTATGAGCTTAGTAATTAAAGATCCAATGATGCGCGGCGGCATGGCCTCTGAGGCTATCCAGCAGGGCTATGAGCAGGCCACGGGCCGCAAGCTCACGGTTGCAGAGGGCCGCCTGCTCACTTACCTACGCTATTCAGCCTGCAATGGCGGCTACATTGACACGCGCCGCATGAGCAAACCTGAGCGGCAGGCCGTTGAGGATTTGTGTGCCGCTGGCCTCATGACTCGTGACGAAAACTACAAAATCGGCCTCACGCCGGTGCTGTTTGAGCAGATCAACCTGATTGAGTGGGATGTGTACTGCACGCAGGCAGCTCAGGATGAAACGCAACCGGCTGAGCCATCACTGGCTGATGGTGGCCTTGATGAATAAAATGGATCGCCGTAGAAATATCTACGGCCCCTTAAAGGTTGTGCGTGATGTTCTGCGTGGCCTTGACGACAGCAAAAAGCGTGATGTGCTTATTGAGGCCCTGGTGGATATCATGGAGGCCGGTGAGGTGCATTATTTCAGCAGTGGATGCGCTGATTTTGATGTGCGCATTGACATGCGCCCGATTGAGGAGCGCCACCGTGACCATAATTAGCATCAAGATGGGGATTCAGGTAACTCCGCGTTACCGCCATGATCTGCCTAAGACCATGCGCACAAGCCTGCGCCGCACTCGCTTCTGCCGTCTGCGCGGTGTGAAGGATGAGCAAACGCTGCGCACAATGATTAAGGCTGGCAGGATTTATAAGCACGTCCTGGACGGTGTGGGGCTGAGGCAGGTTAAATCCGGCACGCCCACCTCATCCATCACATTGGCAATGCTGACGGGCCGCATATGGCTCGCCACCGGCAGAAAATAACAAAGGGGCCAAACGGCCCCTTTTCTTATACGTCTGGGTATACAGTGAAGATAAACGAGCCACCGCTCACACCGCCGCTCACAAACGGTGAAATTCCTTTCGGTAGCAGGATGGCATCTCCTGCCACCAGGGTGTGAGCTGGCACTGCCACGTTAGGCTGCGGAGCGCTCGCCATATCGCACCAGTAAACGGTGGTTACTGCCTCAATCAGCACCTGGCTGGTGCCAGATCCTGCCGCCCACCAGTTACCTGGGGGGATCTCTCTATATTCTGTAGCCATGATCAAATCCTCTTATGCTTTCGTGATTGGTGATTCTACAACCACCGGCGTAGCAGCGCCATCGCTGGCTACCAGTTTAAACGTTACGCCGCTTTTCAGGTCAGTAGGCACCGTGCCGCTGTAGGTTGTCTTAACGTCGCCGCCTGGGGTGCTGGTGCCGTTGTAGATGATCACATCAGTCTCACCTCCTCCCGCAGTGACTGCCACCAAACGGATCTTGATTGGGATCTTGCCGCCCATCACATCAACGATCAGAGGCTGGCCTGGGGTGAATGTTGCCGGTGGATTCAGGAAGCGGATAGGGGCGTAAACACGGACGCGGGCAATCCGGCTCGTTTTGGCCTGAGCCGTTCCTGGGGTGTTATCCGTGGCCTTAGCGGTATAGTTTCCGCTGTCCGTTTCCACTGCGTTGCTCTTGTTAAACGTCTTAGCAGCGCCCGCCAGTTTGGTGCCGGTCTTAAACCACTCAAAGTTAACCGGAGGCACACCACCCACCGTTTCAACCGCAAGAGCAATGGTGCCGCCAGCAGCAATCTCCTGCCCAGCGGCTGGCAGGTCAGTGGAGAATGCCAGCACCCTGATCACGGTGGTGGTTGCGGTCAGCTTGTTGCCGTCTGCGTCCTCAACCTCAACGGTGTAATCACCAAACGGCTGGTTTGTGCCGTCAATCTTGAGGGTGATAAGCTGATCAGTGGTGCTTTCATCGTTGATCTGAATGTTATTTGGGCCAGTGATTTTGGCCTGATAAGGCGCTTTACCGCCAGCCCATTCAAACGTGCGCGGCACGTTAACGCCCAAAATGGTTTGAGCCTGCGGGCCATTAACCCATGCCAGAGGGACCACTGCTACCGGCGCACCCACTTCCAGCACGCTGCTTGCCTCACCACCATCAGGCGCAAGCTCCCATTTGCAATATACGCGCCCGTTACCCTCCATCAGCGGATGGATGATGGCGTGCTTTCCTCCAGTGGAGTCAACCGGCGTGATGGTTGCCAAATCTTCTGGCTCAACGCGCCATGTAAGCGTAAGCCCTGGGGTGTCCAGAAGCGCCTCATCCTCAGCCACCACGTTAATTTCCCAATCCTGGCCCATCGCCGCCTCTTGATAGCCATCCTCATGCCATCCAACTGGGTAGATGTGTGATGTGTCAAAGCCAGGGATGGTGAATCCGTTCACCACCTCAACCACTGGCCTGCCACCTTTCGGGCCGCCATCCCACGGCTTACGCGTGAGTGTCATACGTCGCTTTCTCATTTCATTGCCTCAGGGTGTTTTTTGTACAATTCAGAGAGGGAAATCATTTTCCCATCGTCGTAAAAGTCGCCAACTTTGAGCTTACCAGCACGCAGCAGCTCAGCGCGAACAATGCCCAGCACCTCATCCTGCACGGCGATGCTGGCGCGCTCCTCAAGCCACTGGCGATAGTTCATCTTCTCAGGCACTTGTCCATCCAGTGAGGCGCGGGTGCGTTTGCTCACGTCGCCACCAGGGGCCATATCATCCCAGCTCCTTAAGATCCAGGTTTCCACTGACCGGCACCGGAAATGCAGCTTACCAGGTCCGGCACCGTATGGTGGATCGCCCTTCACCACCGGCATAATGGGCTGCTTCATCGTGTATCGGACATGGTCACGCACAATGCACATCGGGCTGGTGCGGTTGTCCAGCGTTGACAACCAAAGGCGCTCTTTAATCAAGTCCTCATTGGCCTGCGCGGTGCGCTCACGGGCATCAGCAGCCACATGGCTGATTGAGCTATGCACGATGGTAGCCAGGTTGCGCTCAGCGTTGCCCATGGTGCCGGAGGCTTTCAGCTCATTGATGATCTGCATGGTGCTTTTGCCCTGCGTCACACCTTGCTGCACGCCTCGCATGATGGCGGCGGTGGTATCTGCTGGCAGCTTGTCAAACCAGCCTTTGAGCGCCAGATTCTGGATAGGCTTATCCAGTGAGGACTCCAGCACCTGCTTGTGGTCAGCCAGAGCCACCTGAGCGCCTTTGACCTCCATGATCTCAGCGATGCCAGGCGTGCCGGTAAGCTGCTGGTGGTAGTAGGTGGTTTCAGCCTGAGCAAACGCAGCAAGCTCTTTCTCCAGCGCCAGATAAATGGCCTGGTACTCAGATTTAACCTGAGAGAGCACCGCGCGGGCAATGGTCTGGAGGCGCGCCGGTGACATATTGCCGATGTTGAGGATAATGATTTTCTCCAGCACCTTGCCCCAGATGGAGGGGCGCGCCTGCTGGAGCAGCTTGATCATAGCATTGGCCTGGCTGTTTGAGTATCGGAGCAGCAGGAGGCGGTGCCGGACCGCCTCAAGCATTAAGCGCTCATTGGCGCTCACTCATCATCTCCTTTCGCTGGTGGCTCCTTGCCATCATCATCTGGGTTATCTGGCTGCGTTTTGCTATTCACCAGATCCATCTGATTGCCCATCAGGTCCAGACCAGGCAGCGGTGTCTGATCACGGATCTCAGCCTCAATCTGCTCAGGCGTTTTCTCATCACTGATGAGGCCAATGCTCTGCTGGTAACGGATGAAGTTATGCAGGCTCAAGGTGCCGCTCTGCACCATGCCCATGAGGGCGGTTAATACTGGCGCGTCTACGGTGGCGATCTCATACTGCTGAGTAATGCCAACCTCACCTTTGCCGTTGACCATCAGGGCAGCCGCACGCAGGGCTGCGTTAACGCACTTCTCCACGTTACCGGCGCAAAGGCTCAGGATGCTGTTATCAGTCTGCGCCTCAAAGCTGGCCTGCGTGGCTGTCTTGGCACCGGTGCCGCGCTCAATTAGCTTAGCGCCCAGCATCGCCATCTCTTTGGCTCGTGTCTCTTTCAGCGCCGTGTTGCCGTTGGTGTCCTGCGCCTGAATGATTTCGGCTTTGGCGTTCTCATTCAGCAGAATGCCGGTTGTAGCGCCCACCTTACATCCGTACTTGAGATACTTCTCAGCCCATGCCTGAGTGAGGCCGGAAATCACCAGCGTGGGATTGCTCGCCAGGTGGGCAATCTCGCACACGTTGGCATCAGCCTGGTAGTGACCGATGTTAAGCGATGCGATATCAGCCAGCGGGGCCGGATCTGGGGTTGAGTCGTTATTCTCAGCACCCAGCCAGAAAGCAGGCAGCTCAGTGATTGGCGCGCCGTCGATATCCCGCAGCGGTGCCAGTGGCGTTTTGCCATCTTTTTTGGCGTTGTCCAGATACTTGCCATTGCTCTGGATATCCTCATACCACTTGCGGGCATGGGCTACGCCGTCAATCATGCGCAGCTCAAGCCACACCCACCGCTCATACAGCTGGAAATCATCGGTTCCGGTGTCCTGGTCCTCTTTCCACTTAACGATCACGAGTGTGGTTTTATCGCCTGAATCGCGCCAGTTGATGATCTGGTCAGCCGTGAAGAAACGCAGCAGCAGCTGGCCCTGCGTCTGGGCGGTCTGCTCTCCGCTTCCGGTAAAGTCAGGGATGAGCATACCGCGCCCGCTCTCCAGCACCTCACCCAGCATGTTACGGATAACCTGCGTGAGTGGCTGGCCCTTGCCGTCAGCGTTGGTTTCCAGCTCACTGAGGCCGCCGCTGAGGGTGATCTCTACCGGCTTGCTAAATGCCACACCCAGCATCCCCGTTTTGGTCCTGCCGGTGGCATTGAGGAAGCGCGCACGGCTCTTGTAGTTTTTGTATCGTTCAATGGCTGCCTCCCTCACCTTTTGCTCTGGTGATCTTGTCTCACCAGGCACCGGATGAGGCAGGTAAAGCTCACCGCGATATTTAATCTGGTCCTCACCCGCCACACAATCCTTGACGCGCTGCCAGCTGGCAAGATTGCGCATGTATAGCGGGTGCTTAGTGTCTACGCCGGAGTTTTGCGGCATGGTTCAATCCTCAGTTAGTACATAAAGCCGATATCTGGCAGAGCCTCAGGCAGAACGTCACGGATGATCGGGAACGTGTAAGCGATGTAATATCCGCCTGCATCGTTGGCATGGTCAAAGCCGCTTTTCTTGTCCGGCTCACCCGTTTTCTCATCATAGATCTGATTCTGGAGACACTTAGAATACCACGGGCAGAGTAAATCATTAACGAAATAACGGCTTTCACCTGCCGCATTGAGAAACATCGCGTTAACTGCGTTGATGCGGCTCTTGACGGCGGGGTTAGTCTGCTCGTAATGGACCATAAAGCCAGCACCCTCCAGCAGGGCAATATCCGAGGTGGATGCGCCGCTGGTCTTACGGTTTTTGCCTGAGCTGTCAGGGTAAACGTTAATCTGGTGCTTATCGCCGTAGCGCTCAATGATGGCCTCAATCATATCCGGCGTATCATAGCGATCCACAAACTCAGCCACTGCATGGGGCTTGCCGTCACGGATAACGTGAACGATGGCGCTCATGTGCTGGACGTTGAAGTCCATCCCGATAAACAGCGGCTCACCGGCCTGCACCTCCTCACGGGAGCGGTTGCCCGCCACATCATAGGTGTAGTAAATCGTGCCTGATGCCAGGTTAGTAAACTGGCCCAGGATGTAAGCCTTGACCAGCTCAGGCGGGTAGGAAACCAGCAGGCCAGGCACATAATCCAACGGCAGGTATGGGTTGCTCAGGGTGGCGGCCTGCACCATCTTGTAACCTTTGGCCTCAGCCTTTGCGCGGTCCTCTGCCCACATCTCATAGACGTAGCCAAAGCCCTCTGGCGTGGTGTAGGCGCTCACGCTGTTAAGCGGGCGTTTGGTCATACGTCGCCAGGTGCGCGGGCGCTGACGGTTTCGCGCGATGATCTTGCGCCATACGTCACGAGCCTGGAGCGTTGGCAACGTGTCCAGCTCATCCACATGCGCCCTCATGGACTGATAGCCCACGATGCGATCAGGGTTCATCATGGCGCGCAAAACGAAATCGCCAATATTGCCGGAGCTGGTGTAAATGATGTTTTCTGACTTGTTGTAGCGGTAGCGGTAGCCAAACGCGCTGAGGGTTTCCATCATGCGCGGGGCCATAATCAGCCGCACCAGGTCATACGTTGGCTCATACAGCGCGATGAGAGAGCCGCTTCCACCCTCTCTGGCATCCATCAGGGCGCTCTTTGCCATAGTCTCAGATTTGCCCGTACCAAAGCCGCCCACGAAAGCAGGGAACTTTACGCCCAGATTCATAAAGCGCGCCTGAGGCTCAGTGAGCACCATGCGGTAATCGGTCAGGCGGCGCGGCCTGGTCTGCCCGTTTGGCAGCGTCAGAATGTTGCCGCAGCGGTCCGGCGTTAGAATCTTACTCATCAGGCAACATCTCCAGCAGGCCCAGCAGGTGGCCTCTGACTTTGGCTACCTCCTTGAGCTGATCCTTATCGTTCTCATCGTATAGCTCAAACTGCTCCAGCCCCTCATCCTCATCCTTGCCCAGTAGTTTGTTTTTCTCCCTGGCATCCATCCAGAGCTGGTAAAACGCATCATCACGATCTTTCACCACCGTGACCACAAAGGCGGTGGCCTCAGGCAGATCGCCGGTTGATTCAACCTCTGCCTCACTCACGCCTTTGGCACGAGCAGCAGCCTCTTTCCCGTTATTCCATCCGTGATTTTGAGCCAGCACCAGGGCGGCAAAGTTTGGCGGGAGAATGTTTTTAGCGGTGGCGCGCTGGACCAGATCGGCCTGCATCCCAATCGCTACGCGTAAGGCGTCGGAAAACTCTGGATGCTTATCTGCCCACTCATAGAGCGTGTCACGATGAACTAATAGTTTCGCTGCGAAACCTTCCAGCGTTGGGAAATCATAATCAGCAAAGTCCTGGCGCGCGCCTTTGTCCGTGTAGTTTGAAAAAACGAGATGCTCAACCTGGAAATATTTGATGATATCGCCGCAGTAGCTTTTTTGATATTTGGACGGGCGGCCCACACGGCGGGCTTGAACTGCATTTTTGCGCTTTGCCGCAGTAGCAGCGGCCTTTTGCTTGCGCTCTTGCTCAAAGCGTGCTGATAGGTTTTCTGGGATCTCAGCAGTCTCATCCTGCTGCTTTTTACGCGGTGCCATGTGGTTATCCTCTGGTAAACGTCAGGGCCGCAAGCCCAAAACGACAAAGCCCGCAAGGCTCTGCGGGCTTAGGATAACCAAAATGATTGACGCGTGCAATTTAAGCGGCAGGGCCGGTCTGAGCGTCCAGCTTACGCTGCCATTCTGCCAGCTCCTCAGGCGGCACCTCAACGAGCTTAAACACCTTGCCAGCCACCTCTGCGCCGTAAGCCGCAACGCTGTTACCATGCTCACAGCTCATCACTGGGCGGCCTCCCTTCACCAGAGCGCCGGAGCGCACGAAAACGTGATGGCCCTCTGCGGCTGCCGCCAGCATCTCACCGCTACCTTTGCGCAGTAAGCTGCGCGGGTTGAAAATCTTGATTTCTGGTTTCATCGTCTGATCCCTGATTTGTTGAATAGGGGTTGACGATAACCCATTCAAAGCACACCGTCAACCATACCGATTAGAAAGCAACGTGAGCGCCTACCGCGCCGCCAGTAGTGTGCCCGTCTGTGGTCAGGTCCAGAGTTACCGCAGCGTTACTCAGTTGGTCGTGGTGCAGACCATCCCGCCCCGATGTGATGCATGTTACGCCTGAGCCTTAAAAGCGTCAACCATTTTGCTTGCCTCAGCCGGATCGGTTGAGAGATACGCCTTGATGGCGCGATTCATTGCCAGCGTTATCACGTGAGGCTTTTGCGCCTCAACAAGCTGCGCCGCCAAATCCTGCTTGAGCTGCACGGCGGCATCCAGGTGGGCGTTTGCATCATTCAGCTGCTGCGCCAGCTCTTGCGCCGCCTTGTCAGCGCCAACCGCCACCGCACGGGCCTGCGCCAGCGCATCAATCAGCCCCATGACAAAACACGGCGTAATATCACGGTTAATCACCACCCTGGAGTGACGCAGATCACCGCTGTGAGTGAAATCCGCCTCCATGATGTTACGCAGTGATGAGCTGCCAAAACCGGCCTTATACATCGCCTCAAGATGCGGGTAAACCTCGCCAGATCTGGTGGCCTTTTGCCCCATGGCATATTCATGAGAGTTTTGCCCATTGCCCATAAGGCGGTAAGAAAGCGCAGGGAACAACGGCGATTTATCCGCCCCCTCAGCAGTCGCCAACGTCTTGTCCAGCGCGTAGCTAAATGCCGCCTTAACGGCTGCCTCACCCTGCTCACAATCCTCCACCTTGACGGTTTGAGGGTATGAGACACGGGCCGCAGCTGCGGCTACTGCATCACAGACTTTAGGGGGATTCCCAGAGGTGATGGATCCACGCGCCGCTTGCTCAATACTGGCGGCCGTAATGAATCCCTCTTTGATGCGTGCGCCGGTGATATGGCGCGGGGCAATAGCCTGCTCAACCGCCTCAACGCGCTTATTAACGCCTACCACTGCTTTGTGGATGTTTTGCAGCTCCATGATGGCCTGCGAAATCAGTTTGGTAATTTTGCTCACTCTTTGATACCTCGTTGTGATTTGAAACCGTGGATCAACATGGTGCCCATCAGCTTAACGGCTGGTGATGGCGTGCCGGTGGTCTGGTATGTCTCATCGCCAGCCACCAAACCCTGCACCGTAAACTGCACATCTCGCAGCGTGCGCCCTTCCAAAGCCATCTCCCGCCCAGCTTTGCACATCGCCTCAGCAGCCTCTTTCTGGCTCTGGAGCTTAATGCTCTGCACTGCCAAACGGCACTCGTTTGCAGCCTGAGCCGCAGCTGGCAGCATCAGGGCCACCAGCAACAAAACACGTTTACTCACCGGCAGGCTCCTCTGGCTGCTCATCAGCCTCCTCACGGATGTTTTCCGCGATGGTCACAGTGCCCCAGCTGTCAAAGAAATCCCACTGCCCTTTTAGCTTGATATCCACCAGCGTGGAATTGACCTGCTCCACCAGATCCTCAATCACCACCAGCTCATTGTTGAGTACCAGTGTCATACCATCTTTCAGCTGGCTGACCTTAACCAGCTTTTCATCATATTTGATAGCCATTCTCATCTCCAAAAGTTAGCCCTACCAGCTGGCAGGGCATTGGGTTTACTCACCTGCAATTAAATTGATTAGCGGCTTTCCATCGGCTTTTCTTGAAGCGTTAACAAGCCCGTTAAATTTTTCGAGGCAATCCGCAAGGTTGTCAAAGGTGCTTGCGCTCCCCATGACTCGCCATGATTCAACATTTTTCCCACGGACGTAATTGATCACTTTTTTGTAGATTGAAAACTCACCACCCCTCTGGACTACGCAAATGGTTTGTTTTCCAGCTTTGAATGCTTTGGTTAACGGGGTGGCTTTGCTCATCGTGGTGAATCCTCTTGAGTGGTTGTCGTTTCAATGAGGCCATTATGGGGCCACCAGCCTACACCGTCAACCATTTATTTAATCTTATGTGAGAAAAAACAGCTTTATTAGCCATTTATTGCTGTAACTGCATGATTCAATTGTATTTCACAAATTATATGAT
>ERZ808227.4-NODE-4-length-47691-cov-6.678793_pt1 | contig 47691 bp, 48 predicted proteins | sample MGYA00521246_ERZ808227 | MGnify/ENA primary metagenome ERZ808227 (study PRJEB31515, sample SAMN02934712) | indoor metagenome | biome: House; feature: Kitchen Counter; material: surface | place: USA: Illinois | collected 2012-02-11 ... | reverse complement strand
ACGAGATCTAGTACGGTCTCGTGGGCTCGGAGATGTGTATAAGAGACAGGGGTTCATTCAGCTGGTTCACTGCGCTGTCATAATCTTCCGCTTCAACCGGCTGGAAGCCATTTTGCTCGAGCACGAAGCACACCATTTCACGAATTGGAGCTTCATCTTCTACGACCAGAATACGTCTCGCCATACTTTGCCCTGTCTTATCTTATGTACGTTACAAGTTTGTAATTCGGCGCCATTATGCGTCAGATTTATGACAGATTTATGAAAAACAGTACCACGACAATAGCCAAACTGTTGTTTTATTACAGCGGTTATTTTCCCTTCCCTGAAGGTTTATAATCCTGCTTTCTTTTTTTTGCCACGGATCAGCTATGCGCATACTTCACACCTCGGACTGGCATCTGGGTCAAAATTTTTACAGCAAAAGCCGTGCGGCTGAACATGACGCGTTCCTGAACTGGCTGCTGGAAATGGCCCAGGCGCATGAGGTGGACGCAATTATTGTGGCGGGTGACATCTTTGATACCGGTTCTCCCCCCAGCTATGCGCGAGAACTGTATAACCGCTTCGTGGTGAATTTGCAGCAAACCGGCTGTCATCTGGTGATTGTCGCCGGTAACCATGATTCCGTCGCGACGCTCAACGAATCCCGCGACATCCTGGCCTTTCTTAATACCACCGTCGTCGCCAGCGCCGGGCACGCCCCGCAGATCCTGAAAAAACGGGACGGTACACCTGGGGCGGTACTGTGCCCTGTCCCGTTTTTACGTCCCCGCGATATCGTGCAAAGCCAGGCAGGGCTGTCAGGCGCGCAAAAACAGCAACATCTTTTACAGGCCATCACCGAGTATTATCACCAGCAGTACGCCGAAGCCTGCGCCCTGCGCGGCGAACAGCCGATTCCGGTGATTGCGACCGGGCATCTCACCACCGTCGGGGCCAGTAAAAGTGACGCCGTTCGTGACATCTATATCGGCACGCTGGACGCCTTTCCGGCGCAAAACTTCCCACCAGCGGACTACATTGCGCTTGGGCATATCCACCGCGCGCAGGTTATCGGCGGCTGCGAACACATTCGCTACTGCGGCTCCCCCCTTTCACTCAGCTTCGATGAAACGGGTAAAGCCAAATCCGTGCATCTGGTGAGCTTCTGCGACGGAAAACTCAGCGCCGTCGAGACGCTGGACGTTCCGGTCACTCAGCCACTGGCGGTGCTGAAAGGCGATCTCGACGCCATTACCGCCCAGCTGGAGCAGTGGCGCGATGTCGAGCAGGATCCCCCCATCTGGCTGGACATCGAAATCACCACCGATGACTACCTGCATGATATGCAGCGAAAAATCCAGGCGCTGACTGAAGATCTGCCGGTTGAAGTCTTACTGGTGCGCCGCAGCCGCGAGCAGCGCGAGAAAATTCTGCTCAGCGCCCGGCGTGAAACCCTCAGCGAGCTGAAGGTAGAAGAGGTGTTCGAACGCAGGCTTTCGCAGGAGGAGATAGACGACGCGAAGCGCGCAAGGCTCAGCGAGTTGTTCTCCCATACCCTGCATGCGCTCAATGATGAGGATGAAAACGCATGAAAATTCTGAGCCTGCGCCTGAAAAATCTCAACTCCCTCAAGGGCGAGTGGAAAATTGACTTTACCGCTGAGCCCTTTGCCAGCAACGGACTGTTTGCCATTACCGGTGCGACCGGGGCAGGCAAAACCACCCTGCTCGACGCCATCTGCCTGGCGCTTTATCACGAAACCCCACGTCTGAGTAAGGTTTCTCAGGCGCAAAATGATCTGATGACGCGCGACACCGCCGAGTGTCTGGCCGAGGTTGAGTTTGAGGTAAAAGGGACGGCCTATCGCGCTTTCTGGAGCCAGAACCGGGCGCGCAATCAGCCTGACGGCAACCTGCAGGCGCCGCGTGTGGAGCTGGCGCGCTGCGAAGATGGCAAAATCCTGGCCGACAAAGTGACGGATAAGCTGGAGCAAACTGCCGCCCTCACCGGGCTGGATTATGGCCGTTTTACCCGCTCAATGCTGCTCTCTCAGGGACAATTTGCCGCCTTCCTCAATGCCAAACCGGGCGATCGGGCTGAACTGCTGGAAGAGCTGACCGGCACCGAGATCTACGGCCAGATCTCCGCCATGGTCTTTGAGAAACATAAATCCGCTCGCAGTAGGCTTGAAAAGTGTGAGGCGCAGGCGGCGGGCGTCGTGCTGCTGAGCGAAGAGCAACAGCAGCAGTTACAGCAAAGTTTGCAGGCACTTACTGACGAAGAGAAAACCCTGCTGGTACAGCAGCAAAGCCAGCAGAAAGATTTTCAGTGGCTTACGCGCCATGATGAACTGGTGCGCGAGCAGCAGCGTGTCACCGCGATGCAGCAGCAGGCGCAACAGGCGCTGACGGACGCTGCGCCTGAACTGGCCAAACTCCAGCTTGCTCAGCCAGCCGCTCAGCTCCGCCCGCTTTGGGAACATCTGCAGGAGCAAACCGCGCGTCTGACGCAAACCCGGCAGCGAATTATCGAAGTAAATACTCGCTTACAATCCAGAACCGCGCTGCGTGCGCGGATCCGCAATACCGCTCTGCGTAATCACGCGCAGCTTCAGACCGAACTGACCGCACTGGCGCAGTGGCTGGCGGAGCACGAACGCTATCGCCTGTTGGGCCAGGAAATTGCCGGCTGGCGCGCGCAATTCAGCCAGCTGACCCGCGATAAAACGCACATCGCCACCCTTGCCGCACGAATGGCTGAGCTACGCCAGAAGCTGGCAGAGATGCCGGAAAATACCCTGACGCTGACCACCGATGAGGTGAGCGCCGCCATGGAGCAACAGTCCCGGACGCGCCCGCTGCGCCAGCGGCTAACGTCGCTTCATGCGCGCTATCAGCCACTGCAAAAACGTCTGCTTCAGAATGCGCAAATCCTGCAAAAAGCCCAGGCGGAACAGGCGAAGCTCACTGAAACGCTGACGCTGCGCCGCCAGCAGTACAAAGAGAAAAACCAGCACTATCTCGATTTGAAAGCCCTGTGCGAAACCGAAGCGACAATTAAGAAGCTGGAGCATTACCGTTCTCAACTTGAGGCAGGCAAACCCTGTCCGCTGTGCGGCTCCAGCGAGCATCCTGCCGTGGAGACATACCGCTCGCTTGAACTGACGGATAATCAACGCCGCCGTGATGCCCTGGAAAAAGAGGTCGCCTCGCTTAAAGAGGAAGGCCTGCTGGTGCTGGGACAGGTCAATGCCCTCACTCAGCAGATCCAGCGTGAGACAGACGACGCGCAGACGCTGTCTCAGGAAGAGCAAGCGCTCGCTAAAGAGTGGCAGGAAACCTGCGCGTCCCTGAATGTCGCGTTAACGATTCAGGACGATATCGCGCCATGGATGAATGAGCAGGAACACTACGAGCGCCAGCTTTATCAGCTCAGTCAGCGCCTGACCCTGCAAAACCAGCTGCATGAACAGGAGGCACAGGAGCGGCAGTATCAGCAGCAACTGACCAGCGCGCGACAGGCGCTGGAGCACACCCTGTTCTCATTATCACTTAACGTCCCGGAAGAGGGAGATGAAGCCGCCTGGCTGCAGGCCCGTGAGGCTGAATTCGCCCAGTGGCAGGAGAAGCAAACGCAGCAGGGTGTGCTTCAGGAACGAATGAACGCTCTGCAGCCGCTGCTCGACGCGCTGCCGGTAAGCCCTGGTGAAGACACTGAAGCGACTATTCCGGATGACTGGCGCGCCATCCACGACGAGTGCGTGTCGCTGCAAAGCCAGCTTAGTGCACAGCAGCAGCAGGAAGCGCTGGAGCAAGCGCGCCTGCAGCAGTCGCAGACACAATTCACCGCAGCGCTCTCCGCAAGCTGTTTTGCCGACCAGGATGCGTTTCTTGCTGCGCTGCTGGACGAAGCCACGCTTCGTCACCTCGAACAGCTGAAACAGACGCTGGAAAACCAGATCCAGCAGGCCGCGGCGCTGTGCGGACAAGCTAACCAGCAGCTGCAGTCTCATCTGGCGCTGCGGCCGGAAGGGCTCGACGCCGACACGCCGACGCTTCAAACCCAGCTGCAGCAGCTGGCGCAACAGCTTCGGGAGAACACCACCCATCAGGGCGAGATCCGCCAACAGCTTAAGCAGGACAGCGACAATCGGCAGCATCAGCTGGCATTGATGCAGCAAATTGAAGAGGCTGCGCGTCTGGCAGACGACTGGGGATATCTCAACGCGCTTATCGGCTCCAGCACCGGCGACAAATTCCGTAAGTTTGCGCAGGGGCTGACGCTGGACAATCTGGTCTGGCTCGCCAACCAGCAGCTTAACCGCCTGCACGGGCGCTACCTGCTGCAGCGTAAGGCCAGTGACGCGCTGGAGCTGGAAGTGGTCGACACCTGGCAGGCGGATGCGGTGCGCGATACCCGTACCCTCTCCGGCGGCGAGAGCTTCCTGGTCAGTCTGGCGCTGGCGCTGGCGCTTTCCGATCTGGTGAGTCACAAAACACGGATCGATTCGCTGTTCCTGGATGAAGGGTTTGGCACGCTCGACAGCGAAACGCTGGATACCGCGCTGGATGCGCTTGATGCGCTGAACGCCACCGGGAAAACCATCGGCGTGATCAGCCATGTTGAGGCGATGAAAGAGCGTATTCCGGTGCAGATCAAGGTGAAGAAGATTAACGGGCTGGGGTATAGCAGGCTGGATAAGGTGTTTGCGGTGGAATAAATGGTGGGATGGTGCGGTCTGGTGCCCTCACCCTGGCCCTCTCCCACAGGGAGAGGGTACAAACATTAAAAACGGCAACTTGCGTTGCCGTTTTGCGTTCATTCCGGCCACAGCCACGCCGCGCCGCGCACGCCGCTGGAGTCACCGTGGACAGCTTTGCGGATAGGGGTTTCACACTCGCCACCAAAGACCCACTGCTTCACCAGCGTCGGTACCGTGGCGTACAGCCGGTCGACGTTGCTCATGCCGCCGCCCAGCACAATCACGTCCGGATCGAGAATATTCACCACATGCGCCAGAGATTTCGCCAGACGCATTTCGTAGCGGCTCAGGGCCAGCTCCGCCACCGGATCCTGCTCCTCGACCAGACGCATGATCTCGTTGCCCTTGAGCGGCTGACCGCTCAGACGATGGTAGTCGGTCGCAAAACCGGTGCCGGAGATAAACGTCTCAATACAGCCCTGTTTTCCGCAGTAGCACGGGACTTCAGTGCGGTATTTGAGTTCGTCTTCATCCATCCACGGTAACGGGTTATGCCCCCATTCGCCCGCGGTGCCGTTACCGCCGATATGGGCGCGACCGCCAAAGGCCACGCCCGCGCCGCAGCCGGTACCAATAATGACGGCAAACACGGTCTGGGCGCCGGCTGCCGCGCCGTCGACGGCCTCAGAGACCGCCAGACAGTTAGCGTCGTTAGCCAGACGCACTTCACGGTTGAGGCGCGCGCTTAAATCTTTATCAAAAGGCTGGCCGTTGAGCCAGGTCGAGTTGGCGTTTTTAACCACCCCGGTATACGGTGAGATCGACCCTGGGATCCCCATCCCGACGCTGCCGGTTTGCCCTGTCGCCTGCTCTGCCATCCCGACCAGCGTGGCAATCGTCTCGATAGTCTGGTGATAATCATCGCGCGGCGTCGGCAAACGGTGGCGGAACAGCTGCTCGCCCTGCTCGCTCAGCGCGATGACTTCGGTTTTGGTGCCGCCCAAATCAATCCCAATACGCACAAGACTCTCCTCATTATTTTGATTATCAACAGAGTAGAAGCACGCTTCCCGATTAGCAATGCAAGCGATGCGACAATTCGTTATCATGCCCGCTGATTTAACGACAAAGCCGTGGAAATTATCATGCTGTGGTTCAAAAATTTAATGGTTTACCGTCTCAGCCGCGACGTTTCGCTGCGTGCAGAAGAGATGGAAAAACAGTTAGCCGCTTATACCTTTTCCCCTTGCGGTAGCCAGGATATGGCAAAAACCGGCTGGGTTCCGCCAATGGGTTCACAGAGCGATGCATTGACCCACGCCAGCAGCACGGGTCAAATCATCGTCTGCGCCCGTAAAGAAGAGAAAATTCTGCCCACGCCAGTGGTGAAGCAGGCGCTCGAAGCGAAAATTTTCAAGCTGGAAGCCGAGCAGGGCCGCAAGCTGAAAAAAACCGAAAAAGATTCGCTGAAAGACGAAGTTCTGCACTCTCTGCTGCCGCGCGCCTTCAGCCGCTTCAGCCAGACCATGATGTGGATCGATACCGTTAACGGGCTGATCATGGTGGACTGCGCCAGCGCGAAAAAAGCGGAAGATACGCTGGCCCTGCTGCGTAAAAGTATCGGCTCTTTACCGGTCGTTCCGCTGGCGCTGGAGACGCCAATTGAGCTTACGTTGACCGAATGGGTACGCAGCGGTGCGGCGGCGCAGGGATTCCAGATCCTTGATGAAGCCGAGCTGAAAGCTCTGCTGGAAGATGGCGGCGTGATCCGTGCGAAAAAGCAGGATCTGGTGAGCGACGAGATCGCCGTACATATCGAAGCGGGCAAAGTGGTGACAAAACTGGCGCTCGACTGGCAGCAGCGTATTCAGTTTGTGATGTGCGACGATGGTTCCATCAAGCGCCTGAAGTTCTGCGATGAGTTGCGCGATCAGAACGAAGATATCGACAGGGAAGATTACGCCCAGCGCTTTGACGCGGACTTCATCCTGATGACCGGCGAGCTGGCCGCGTTGATTCAGAATCTGGTGGAAGGCCTCGGCGGCGAAGCGCAGAGATAATTCCATCTAACCCTCTCCCCATGGGGGAGAGGGGATAAAATCATTTCAGGTAGCGGCACAAATAAGAGGTCGGTTCAGCGACCTGCAGATGGAACTCACTGTGGCCAGGCACGTTGAAAGCCTGTCCGGCAGCGTAAACTTTCCATTCCGTTTCACCCGGCAGTAAGACGTTCAGCGCCCCGCTGACCACCGTCATCTCTTCCGCTTCCGCCGTGCCGAAGGTGTACTCCCCTTCCGCCATCACGCCAACACTGGCGCGGCCAGTACTGCTGCTGGTAAAACCAATGGATTTCACTTTACCGGAAAAGTATTCGTTACTCTGAAGCATGAACTGGCCCTTATATTTTTAGACAAAAATTCACTATAGGGGCCATGCTCATCACCTGTCACGCAAAATCATTACATCAAAAGCTCCGAGGCCAGGCGAGCCATCAGAACGTTGGATAACAGCACGGGCACATCCAGCGCTTTTTGCAGTAAATCACGGTGGTGCTGGTGGAAACCCAGGCAATCCAGGATCAAGACATCGGCCCCTCTCTCGAGCAACTCCTTCCCGGCGGCAATGAGTTTGGCCTCACTGTCCCAGAACGGATTAGCCAGTGCGTATAAGGGCACTTTTTCAAGTACGTGCCATTTTGCTTCCTGATTGTCCATAAGCTCCTCGATGGGGACAATCACCCCCACCTGATGACCATCAACAATCGAGGCCACCAGCGGCGGAATAATCCGCATCGGCTCCAGCAAAATCGCATTGCGCGCCGTGAGTCCCTTAATGGGTGCGGTACTCATCAGCAAAATCACGTCATAACCCTGATTATCGAGCACTTCTATCACGCCCTGTAGCGATCGCTCGATCTTCTGGCGGGAAACATGCGCCAGTTTACCGTCACTTAATAACGTCGCCAGGGGATCCTCCCCCGCCTCTACAGCGTAGTCTTCCATGACCTCTTCCCGACTCATCTTGCCCAGCAGGCTGAGATGCGTTATCTGTTGTTCAGATACATGCTCGGTTAAGAGCGGTAACACTTCGCTTACAGGGACCACACCAATGGTGAGGATCGCCAACGTTGCCTTCATCTTTATCGCCTTCCATTACTCCAACATCGTGCACACAGGTACAGGCTCACTACGCTGCACAGTTCGTTTTTTCAACAAAACAGCACCAAGCGTAGCAGGTGATCCCGACATCGAAATGTAAAGATCGCCTGCCGATACCGGAGTTACTTGTAATAACTAAATATTAACTCCTGCTTAACTTTCCCGATGAGTAAAAAGTGTGATTCAGGCACGATTCTGGAGCGTTTAGGAAAACGTTCAGGTTATGTCGGGATCTTCGTAGCGCCGTTTCGCATCCAGCGCTTCCTGTTCAGTTTCGTGTTCACTGATCAGCGAGTCCGGTTTGGGGTGATCGGCACGCAGTTGATACCAGGTCACGGTATGACCCGTCTGGCCTTTTTCAACGGTAACAATGCGCGCTTCACGCGGATAGGGAGGTCTGGTTGGCATAGCTCATCCTTCTATTATGTCTGAGCTATAAGTATAGACGCCGCTTAGCTGGCACACGCCAATCGCAGGGCGGTAATAATCTGAATCACAACGTCTTCGGGCGCCGCTGACGCATCCACGATGTGATGAGCCGATTCGCGGTACAGGGCATCGCGTTCGGCCAGCACTTCACTCACCTCTTCGTTGAGCGGTCTGGCGGTCAGCGCCGGGCGTTGCCCCTCTTCCGGAAACGCCTCCAGACGCCCGACCAGGGCCGACACCGGCGCGCTGAGATAGATAACAATCCCCTTTTCGCGCATAAAGCGACGATTACACTCTGCCAGAACAATGCCTCCGCCGGTCGCAATCACCGCTGATGGCGTGGTGACTGCTTTCAGCGCGGCCGTTTCGCGTGCGCGAAAACTCTCCCACCCTTCCTGCTCAACAATGTCGGCGATGGTTTTACCGGCCTCGGTTTGCAGCCAGTGGTCGGTATCAACAAACTGGCGATGACACACGCGTGCCAGCTCCAGACCAACGGTGGTTTTCCCACAGCCGCGGGGGCCAACTAAAAAGATGGGTTGGGTCATAACCAGGTGTTCCCCTTGATGCCGGATGGCTGAAGAGTGTAAAGAAATAATTGCAGAAGATGTTGCGATTACTTTACTGCAAAGCGGTACGGGATGACAACCCTGTGGAGGCCACACTGTACCACAAATTGACAATAATTATCATTACGCGGTGCGGCGCTTCACTTCCAGCAGCCATTTATCCAGCTCGGCAGCGAACTGCTGGCGATCGCGCTGGGACAGGCTGTCCGGTCCGCCGGTCTGGACGCCGCTGGCCCGCAGTGTATCCATAAAATCGCGCATCGTGAGCTTCTCGCGAATGGTCGATGGCGAGTAACGTTCGCCACGCGGATTGAGCGCCGCCGCCCCTTTCTCCAGCACTTCAGCGGCGAGTGGGATATCCGCCGTGATCACCAGATCGTCCGCGCTGCACAGACGCACAATTTCGTTGTCCGCCACGTCAAACCCCGCAGGAACCCGCAACGAGCGGATGAACCGCGAAGGCGGTACGCGAATATTCTGGTTCGCCACCAGCGTCAGCGGCATCTGAACGCGCTCGGCAGCGCGAAACAAAATCTCTTTAATCACATTCGGACACGCGTCCGCATCAACCCAAATCGCCATATTGTCTCCCCATAATGACTCTGCCGACTATTGTCGCCTGCATTTCGTTGTTAAGCTATCAATCAGAGAAAACAACGCATAATGACGGAGGATCGTGATGGACAAGAAAATCGGGTTTATCGGCTGCGGTAACATGGGCAAAGCCATCCTGGGCGGCCTGATCGCCAGCGGGCAGGTGCTGCCGGGTCAGATTTGGGTCTATACCCCGTCACCGGACAAGGTCGCCGCGCTGCGCGATCAGTACGGGATCAATGCCGCCGAAAGCGCGCAGGAAGTGGCCCAGGTCGCCGATATCGTCTTTGGTGCCGTTAAGCCGAACATCATGATCAAAGTGCTGAGCGACATCACCTCCAGCCTGAATAAAGAGACGCTGGTGGTGTCGATTGCCGCTGGCATCACACTCGATCAGCTGGCGCGCGCGCTGGGCCACGACCGCAAAATCGTCCGCGCGATGCCCAATACCCCTTCACTGGTGAACGCCGGCATGACCTCCGTCACGCCAAACGCCCTGGTGACCTCAGAGGAAGTGGCCGATGTGCTGAACATCTTCCGCTGCTTCGGTGAGGCGGAAGTGATTGCCGAACCGATGATCCACCCGGTGGTCGGCGTGAGTGGTTCTGCCCCTGCGTATGTCTTTATGTTTTTAGAAGCGATGGCCGACGCCGCGGTGCTTGGCGGTATGCCGCGCGCGCAGGCGTATAAGTTCGCCGCCCAGGCCGTCATGGGCTCCGCCAAAATGGTGCTGGAGACCGGCAAACACCCTGGTGAACTGAAAGATATGGTCTGCTCTCCGGGCGGTACCACCATCGAAGCGGTGCGGGTGCTGGAAGAGCGCGGGTTCCGCTCGGCGGCCATTGAAGCGATGGCAAAATGCATGGAAAAATCAGAGAAGCTGAGTAAATCCTGATGACCTCCGCCGGGCGTCAGGCAGCCACTTCGGTGCGGCTGCGCCCGGCATTTTTCGCCCTGTACAACGCGACGTCAGCCGCCTTCAGCCATTCCCGATAATGTCCAAACTGCGGCCCCCAGGGGGCAACGCCTACGCTTATGCGCAGCGCTTCTTTTGGCGCGCACGGTAACGACAGTTTTTCCAGCCGCTCGTGTACCCGGGACATGACGGCGATGGCGCTTTCCGCCGCGGTCTGCGACATAATCACCGCACACTCATCCCCGCCAAAGCGGCCGATAGCATCCCCTGCCCGCACCGACATCTGCAGCTGGCGCGTAATGGCAATGATCGCCTCATCGCCCACATCGTGCCCCCAGGTGTCGTTGATATTCTTGAAATGGTCGATATCGATCAGCAGTATCGTGGCGGTGCAGTGGTTGCGGCGGCACTGCTCAAATTCATTTCGCAGCAGCATTTCCCAGTGCCGGCGATTAAAGACCCCGGTCATGCCGTCGCGGGTACTCATCATTTTCAGCCGCCGTTTATGCTCTGCAAGCCTGACGGCGGTGCGGTGGCTGAGCCAGGCAAACAGCATGGGATAAAGCACGAGTACGGGAAGCGTTAACCCCCACTCCACCGGATCGGGAGTGAAGAAAACTATCCGTCCGGCCAGCGGCAGCGTCACCAGCGCGGAAAGCAGTGTCAGGAAGATCCCCGGAACAAACAAACGACAGCCGCCAGAGCCCATCATATTCATCCCCACCATCATCACCAGCGCGGCGGTGGGCAATGCATTCATCCCCATCAGACCAATCCAGAACCCGGCGATAATGGCATCGATCTTCAGATTGAAGATTTCCTGCTGATGCGGTGAAGCGGCACGGCAGGAAAGCTGCCAGGCGAAATGGGGCCAGACGAAGGACCACCCCACCAGTAACAGCCACCAGCCGCCGGGTAAGAAATGGGTGACCAGCATTCCGGCAATGGGAAAAAACATGACTGCCAGCCCGACAGCGCGCGCCAGCCGAACCCGCCGGGCAAACTGAATGCCGGCTCGGTGAGGGTCATCCTGAGAAAGGGTTAAATTCCACTCTTCCCGAATGCGCTTTTTGTTGTAATACGTTTCATCATTCATCATTTTTGGGAATATTCTGAAACATTTTCCCAAATTATAGAGAGGGGGTCTGCGGGGAAAGTATGAAATTTCGGGTGAGCCGCCGGAGCCGCTCACCCGTTAGAACTACACTTTTTTCTTCAGACAGGCACTCATAAACTTGCTGCGGTCGTCCCCTTTCAGGGACTGCTCGGTTGCCTTCGCATTACACTCGCGCATTTTTTGCTGCTGCGGCGTCAGGCTTTTTTCATCGGGCTTCGAAGCACCGTTTTTGAGGCAGTCGCTCATATAGGTCTTACGGGCATCCCCCTTCAGACTCTGAGACGTCGCCTGTTGATTACAGGTGGTCATACGCTGTTGTTGCGGCGTTAACGTTTTCTCTTCCGCGTTCGCTGATGCGACCAGGAACAGACCAGAAAGCAGAGTGACCAGTAATGTTGTTTTCATTGCACCATCCCTTTTGTGAACATTCCCTGTAAGTCTGGTTCGTGACAGGAAAAAAACCACCCGGCAGATGTGATTTCCGCCGGGCTTTTATCATTTAAGACCCAGTGCCGCCTTCATGGTGTAGAACAGATCCGTCTGATCGGTCAGCCCGACCACGTTGGCCGCATGTGGGCCGTAGGCGGCAATGCGCAGCTGGGTGCCCGTGTGCTCCATGGACTCTTCTTCCGAGTTGCCATAGCTCAGCACCATGACGGCACCATCTTTGGTGTTCAGCGCCTGCGTCAGGCCCGGGGCTTTGGTATCCGCAGGAATGATCTGGCTGGCGTGCGCATGGTCCGCGGTGACGATCACCAGGGTGTTACCCTCTTTTTTCGCGAACGCGAGCGCCTTCTGCACCGCTTCGTCCAGATCGACCGTTTCGCCAATCTGGCCGCACGGATTGGCCGCGTGATCCTGCTTATCGATCGACGCGCCCTCTACCTGCAGGAAGAATCCTTTTTCGCTCTTGCTCAGCAGCGAGATCGCTTTATCGGTCATCGCCGCCAGCGTCGGTACGCTGTCAGTGCGTTTCGGGTTAGGCGTACAGGTCACGGCAGGCTTATCGATATTGCCGTGATAAGAGGCTTTGGGTCCTTCCCAGCGCACGGGCATGTTGCCGTCGGAGAAAAGCCCCAGCAGCGGTTTGTCCTGGTTCGCCTCGGTTATCGCCGCCAGAGAGCGGGCATCGCTCACCAGCTGATAGCCGCGAGCCTGTGCCTGCTCGCGCAGCGTTTTGCCCTGCCACTCGCCCGCCGTCGCGGTCTCCGCGAAGGTTTTCGCGCCGCCGCCAAGGGTGACGTCAGGACGCGCATTCAGCAGCTGTTCCGTAATAGAACCCTTGCCGCCTTTTTCCAGCGCGTTCGTGGGGCATTTTTCGCTGGTCACTGACGGGCCATAGCATTTACGGGAGGTGACGTGGGCCACCAGCGCCGCAGGTGTTGCGTCCTGAAGCTCAGCGGTGGAGACGTTGCCGGTTGCCAGCCCTGCTGCTTTTGCCATCTCCAGAATCGTTTGATGATCTTTTTCGTGAATATCGACACCCAGCGCACCATTATAGGTTTTCACGCCCGTGGACCACGCCGTGGCCGAGGCCGCCGAATCGGTTACGTAATCCGGTTTACCGCTTTTTTTATCCAGCGAATAATGGGTATATTGTCCGGTCAGGGGTAATGCGTCGATACCTTTAAAAAAGCCGCCCGCACCTTCAGCATAATTTCGCGCCGCCGTGATTTCGGAATCACCCATTCCATCGCCGATAAGCAGAATAATATTTTTCGCGGTTTTTTCATTAAGCGAAGCGCGAATAGCGGCGGTTTGATCTTCCGACAATCGGCGCGCGCCGCCAGGCTGGGTGATATCCCCTTTTGCTGCACGATTATCCAGCACGCGGGTCTGGTGGGTGTCAGCATAAATGGCAGGGGTAAATAACAGGGGAAGTAATGCAATGAAAAGTGCGCTCTGTTTCAATTTATTTTCTCCATGTACAAATACATAAAAATAAAAACAGAGCGACTATAGGCATCCTGCATGACAATTCTATGACACGTCGTTACGTCCTGTGACGGTTTAGCTGCGCGGATGCCTTAACAGCTTCTTTACGTACTGATGAAGCATCTCTGCATCCTCAACCGGCACCTGCGATTCAGGCCTGACGCTATCCAGCGCACCTTCCACGCTCTCAATCAACGCCTGTTGCTCGCTTTTCGCCATCTGTCGCAGCAGCGCGGTAACCACAATTTCCAGCGCTTCGACCTGGGCGACCAGCTCTTTTGATTCCTCTTCCTTTTGTGCAAGCTTGACCAGCAATTCCGCAATCAGATTTTTCATCGTGCTATTTCCTTATCAGTTTTGTCTGAAGTTAGCATTCTGAATCGGTTATGCAAAGAGAAGATATTTATTATGGTATGCAAAAGTGATGTGGGCATAAAAATAAATGCCCATCACGACCAGCGAAACGTTTTTCTATTAAAAAGCGATACGGTTATCTCGCCGATTTCGCCTCCGCCATTTGTCTGCGGCGGCGCAGCGCAATTGCCAGCTGGATAATATTGATTAAAACAACCATCGCCGTGGCAGCAAATACCCAACGAAAACCCGCCATTGCCGAAACGGATGCGCCAATAAGCGGACCGGCAACATTCCCCAGATACATAAATGACTGGTTATATCCAAAAATACGCCCGGTCACCTGGTCGCTGGAATATTTGACCAGCAAGGTCTGTACCGCAGGCAACATGGCACCATCGGCAAAGCCGAGCAGAAAACGCAGGACGCCCAGCTGCAGCGGAGAGGTGACAAACGACATGGCGAAAAAGAGCACCACCGCAAAGCAAAGCGTCGCCATCAGAATGCGCGCGGTGCCGATCCGGTCACCCAGTTTTCCAAGACGCGGCGCGGAAATCAGCGCCGATACCCCCGGCACGGCGGCAATCATCCCGCTGAGAAACGCAATATTGTTGCTGTCTGGCTCCATCGATTTAATAAACAGCGCCAGAATCGGCCCCACCGAACCGTTACAGAGCTGGATAACCATGGTGGTCACAAACAGGCTGATCATCAACCCCGGATAAGGCAGCGAGGCGAACACGGCCTTACCGCTCAGGCGTTCAGACTTGCTGATAACCGGGCGGCCACCCTCTTTGATAAGAAAGAGCGTCACCAGAAAACTGATCACCAGCAGAACCGCAGTGATGATAAATACCGCGCGCAGCCCGACATGGTCCGCCAGAAAGCCTCCCAGCAGCGGGCCACCGATAACGCCGCTTATCTGCGCTGTGGAGAGCGTACTCAGCGCCCAGCCGCTCCGCTCACGCGGTACCTGAGAGGCGACCAGCGCCATGGCATTGGGAATATACCCGGAAGTCAGTCCCATCACCGCCCGCAGGAAGAACAGCTGCCAGACGTTGGTGGCAAAGGCCTGCAGCAGAATGGCGATCGCCATCCCGAGCGAAGCGCGCAGCAGCATCAGCTTCCGGCCCTTCCGGTCGGCCAGGCTGCCCCACATCGGCGACACACTCGCGGACACCAGAAACGTGACGCTGAAGGTCAGACCGGACCACATGGAAAGCGCTTCATGCGAGGTCACCCCCAGCTGTGAAACGTATAGCGGCAGAAACGGCAAGATCTGGCTGATGGCAAGCCCGGTAAAGAAGCAACCGAACCAGACCGAGATGAGATTAACTTTCCAGGATTCCATAAAGAAACAGTCTTCATTTTTAGGCGAATTCGCCGACAGATTAGCAAGTTACGCGTGTTGACGTCGCACCAGAGATGCGGCCTGATAGACTTTGGTGTTTTATCCTCCCAGTCATCATATTTGTGAAATAAGTCACAATTCATCCATTTTCTGACGGAATATTATGCTTCAGCGGCAGAGCCCAAAACCGCGCATCCCCAGATGAAAGTGGTTGGCATGCGCCGCGTTATACTCCGGCCCCAGGCCGTTCCCGTAATAGCCGCAGCTCGCCGCCAGCATGGCCTTTAGCCATGGTTGCGTTTTTGCTCCTTTCCAGCCGTTCAGCACCGTGACGCGCTCTCCGTTTGCCAGCCGAAAAGCGGCGATATCCAGCGCCTCCGCCGTGGCATGTTCACTGCGTCGCGCGTCGGGGCGGTGATAAATATTGCGGCAGGCAAAGCTGCCGAGGTGATCGATGCGCGTCAGGTCACTGCCCATAAAGCGTTTTGTCAGTGGCCGGGCCTGCTGGTGGATATAGAGCGCTGAGCCGAGCGCCAGCGGACAGCTGGCAAGGAAACTGCTGTTCAGGCTGACCGGGCCAAAATCGCGCACGCGCACGACGTTGTTAAGCGGGCACGCTCCGCCGCTGTCCACCACCGGCTGGGAGCGGATTAGTGCGCGTTGGTTAGCCTGGGACAGCAGACTCGTGCATGCCTCGGGGGTTAAACGCCGCAGCTTATACTGGGTGATTCGGCCGGGTGGGTCGTCAAGCGTCAGCGGTATGAAAGGGTTGTAGTAAGGCGGCAACCAGTGGTAACCCACCGTTGCGACTGCGATAAGAATCAAAACGGTCAGCAGCGTTTTTCCTTTCACTCGCCCCCCTCAACATTCCCCAAAACATTATGGCAGAAGGTCGCGAAACCCGCCGGGCATCGTGGTATGTTATTGGCTTTTCGTCAGACTGGAAGAGAGTGAGATGGCTAAGCAGCGCGTAGGTATTGTCTTTGGGGGAAAATCAGCGGAGCACGAAGTGTCATTGCAATCGGCCAAAAATATCGTCGATGCGATCGATAAAAGCCGTTTCGACGTGGTGCTGCTGGGCATTGATAAACAGGGCCAGTGGCACGTTAACGATGCCAGCCAGTATCTGCGTAATGCCCACGATCCGGCACATATCGCCCTTAATCCTTCGGAAATTAGCGTCGCCACCGTACCCGGCGTCGTGAAGGGACAGCTTATCGACGCAGGTAACGCACAGGCTCTCGCCCAGATTGATGTTGTTTTCCCAATCGTTCACGGCACCCTGGGCGAAGATGGTTCTCTGCAGGGAATGCTGCGCATGGCCAACCTGCCGTTCGTCGGCTCGGATGTTCTCGGTTCCGCCGCCTGCATGGACAAAGACGTCACCAAACGCCTGCTGCGCGATGCCGGGCTGAATATTGCGCCGTTCGTCACCCTGACCCGCGCCAACCGCGACAAACACAGCTTCGCGCAGATTAGCGAACAGCTGGGTCTGCCGCTGTTTGTGAAGCCGGCCAACCAGGGTTCCTCCGTGGGCGTCAGCAAAGTGACAAACGAGGCACAGTTTACCGAGGCCGTCCGTCTGGCGTTTGAGTTCGACCATAAAGTGGTGATTGAGCAGGGCATCAAAGGCCGTGAAATTGAATGCGCCGTTCTGGGCAACGATTTTCCGCAGGCGAGCACCTGCGGCGAAGTGGTTTTAAACAGCGACTTCTATTCGTACGACACCAAATACATTGATGATAAAGGCGCCCAGGTGGTTGTGCCTGCGGCTATCGATCCGGACATCAACGATAAGATCCGGGCGATCGCCATTCGCGCCTATCAGACGCTCGGCTGCTGCGGCATGGCGCGCGTGGATGTGTTCCTGACGCCGGAAAACGAGGTGGTGATCAATGAAATCAACACGCTGCCGGGCTTCACTAACATCAGCATGTATCCGAAACTGTGGCAGGCCAGCGGCCTGAGCTACTCAGACCTGATCACCCGCCTGATCGAACTGGCGCTGGAGCGTCACGCCGCCGACAGCGCGCTGAAAAGTTCCGTAAACGGTTAATCGGCTCTCTTCGCCGTTTCCGTCTCATCCGCTGTCGTCTCTTCAGGACGACGGCGGATAATCAACCCCGCCAGCCAGAAACTGATGACCCAGGTCACCAGCCCAACAGCATAGGTTTGCCACCCTTTTGCCTCAAATCCCAGCAGGCCCACGACACCGTTAAGAATAAAGATGAGCCCGATAGCAAAGGCGTAGTAGTGCCAGTCTCGGCGTAGTTTGGACGTGAGCTTCATAACAACTCCGGCAGGAAAAAAAGACATCCTCTCACAGTTTTACGGTCAGGTCTGTGGCAGATGCGGAAAATCTGAAACGCGACGCAATTTCACTTAAGTGACAAAATTGTGATGTGCTGCAGAAATCGACAATCCAGGAGAATTCCGGCAGGGAAATTACCACGATTCTGATATTGACAAATGCGATGACCTGTCAAACTCACCCCGTAAGAGGCTTATTGAAACAGAGTGATATTTTCGGGAGGTCATATGGCTGACTTTACATTGTCGAAACCGATTTTTGGCGGCAAACCAAAAACCTCCACGGCGGGTAATATCGCTTATGCCCTGTTTGTCCTGTTCTGCTTCTGGGCCGGCTCGCAGCTGCTCAATATGCTGGTCCATGCGCCAGGCGTTTATGAACACCTGATGCAGGTCCAGGACAACGGACGCCCGCGGGTTGAGATTGGATTGGGTGTCAGCACCCTGTTCGGTCTGATCCCCTTCCTCGCGGGGTGTATGATTCTCGGCGTGGTGGCGTTAGTTCTGCGCTTTCGCCGCCGCCATTAAAGCCCCATACAGCGAGCCCGGCGGTCATCCACGCGTTTTGCGAACCATGCGGTGGTCAGGTTACGCGTGATCTTCGGGCTTTCCAGCTGGATGCCCGGCAGGATAGCCCTCGGTAGCGTTTTCCCGCTTTTCTTCTCTGCCAGCGCAAACACCTTTCTGTACAGATCCGTTTTCTCAAATGCCAGGCTGTCGCCTTTCTCAAGCTGACGGCGGATGTCGCTGTTGCTCATGCCAAGCGTTGTCGATAATTTCCGTACTGCCAGTTCGGTGCTTCCCGCCTCGCTGCTTCCGTAAGCGATGAGATCGCCATCCAGCGCCAGCTTCACGCCGCTTGCGCGGCTGACCGCACTCTGAAATGCCGCATTACGGCTGGCATACCAGCCCGCGTTAAAGTCGGCAAAGCGGTACAGCGGCTCATCGTAGTTCGCCGGGTAGTTCAGCAGATGATATGTGCCAAACCACAGTCCACCGCGCAGGGAGAAGACCTCCTGGCGCACCGTACCGTCGATTTTCCACGGGTAGCCGTCAGTATGCTTCTCTGCGAACGCAATACTCACCTGCATCGGGCCGCCGGTATGCACCGGGTTAAGTGAGCCAAACAGCTTCTGCCCCATCGGCACCATGTTGATGAAATCATCGAAAATGGCGCTGAGCTGTTTTTCGGTTTTCACCGTATCCAGCCGGTCACTGTAGCTTTTGCCGTTCGGCGAGGTAATTTTAAGCGCGGTGTGCACGAGAAATACCGGGATATGCATGGATTCCGCGCGACGGTCGATCTCTTTCCAGGCAATTTTGTTCAGACCCGGCACAACCGGGTCTGACTGGTACATCGACTCCTGCTGCGCCACCGCCAGCACCGAGCAGATATTCTCCTCAGTGGGGGCAATCTTTTGGCTCTCAAAGGTTTTTGCCAGAGCATCTGCCCAGGCGTTGCGATCCTTCACGCTGGCGGGCATTTTCTGCCGTACCACGCTTGCCACATCGACGGGCTTCTCCCCTTTTTTCAGCGGAGCGGCCCCTTTTTCGGCACAGCCCGCCAGGACGAGGGCGGCCAGTAAAGACAACGGTAACGCGCGCGGTACGGCAAAAGACATAGCAACTCCCTGTATTAGCTAAACGTATTGGTCACTTCCTGCAGGTCACGATCGTCCAGCTCGCGTTCAAAGCTGCGCAGACGTTTGTAGATGGACATCAACTCCACCAGCGTGGTCCAGGAGCTGATCAGGTACTGGAACGACCCGCGAACCTGACCGAAAACATTGGTGATCTGCGTCATCAGACCGAGGGTAATCGTACCCGCAACAATCGACGGAAACAGCAGGAACAAACCGAAAACGCTATCCACCTGCAGGTACAAAATACGCGCAATGTTGAAATACATATAGTGGAAGTAGAGACGGAAATAGTTACGACGCACGGCGCCAAACAGCTCGCGGACGGTCGGCGGCGAGGCGCGGCTGGCATCGTCTTCACCGTAAACCAGCTCTTTACGATATGCGGCTTCGACGCGTTGATTTTTAAACTCCAGTCCCGGCAGTTTGATCCCCACCACCGCCAGCAGACCCGTTCCCATCAGCGACCAGACAATCGCGGCAATCACCAGACCATACGGCAGATGACCAACACGGCACGTGCGCCGAGAGCGTTACCAGCACGGGCAGGAAAGCAATCAGCGTCATGATGGCATTGATAAAGCTGACCCCCATGTCTTCAAGGGTGGAGGCGAAACGCATGGTGTCTTCCTGCACACGCTGCGCGGCGCCTTCGATATGGCGCAGGTGCTGCCAGTGCGCCATGTAATGTTCGTTCATAGCGGTACGCCAGCGGAAAACGTAGTGGCTGACGAAAAAGTTGTTCATCACGCCAATGACCACCGCAATAAGAGCGATACCGAGGAAGATCCCCACTTCATGGTAGAACTGGTTGATGGTTACCTTATGCGGTGAACTCAGGGCAGTCTGGATCAAATCGTAGAACGGCGCATACCAGGCGTTCACCGCCACGCCCACTTCCACGAGGAACCAGGTCACAAAGATAATCAGCGATGTGCCGAGAATTGACCAGTACTGCCAGCGGTGCGGAGAATAAACAAACCAGAACAGCGCAAACAGCCCCACACATACCATGTAATAGGCGAAAAACAGCAGGTAGCTCAGCGACCAGAAGCGCGCGGCGCTAATCGGTACTTCGCCCGTCGCGCCGGTAATGCGAGCCAGCCACGCGCCGCCGCCCGCCTGCCAGAAAATGACAGCGATGAGTGCCCAAATAAATGCCGACAGGAAAAAAGGCCCCGGCTTTGGGAAAAAAGACTTAAACATAATGCTTCCTTCTTGTTGTTATGGCTGTTGCTGTGTACAACACATCACCACACGAAAATCTGCCTGAGTCAGCCTCCCGACTCAGGCAAAAAGGTCAGACCCAGGGGTTGATAATTAGTTCGCTTTCCAGTTTTCGAGAATTGTTTCGGTGCGTTTCACCGCGAGAGGATTCGCCGGCGCAATGAAGTTGCGCCAGACGTCGTTGTGGTGGTTGATCAGGATCTGTGCTTCTGCAGCCGGGCGGTTGGATGTGGTATGGGCATCCTCTGCGACGGTGATGTGATACCCCCGACTGACGCCGTTCTTGATGGTCGCGTCAACACAATAATCCGTGGCGCAGCCGCAGATCACAAACTCGCGAATGCCCTGCTCACGCAGCAGCGTCTCAAGCCCGGTGTTGTAGAAGGCGTCACAGGCGGTCTTCGTCACGTAAAACGCGCCGGCTGGCTGGTCCAGCTCGGGAAGCAGGGCAAACCCTTCGCTTCCCTCCTCCAGCCCACCCTCTTCCGTGTGCTGAATAAAGATGACGGTATCGGCCGCCTGCGTAAGCTGGTTGATACGCGAAACACATTTTTCTCGCTGAAGACGAGGGGTCTCAAATACCCCTTGCTGCATATCGACAACCATCACCACACGCTTCTCAGACATACCGTTCTCCGTAAAATTGAGTGACACTGGTGCCTATCATAAGCCCGATGTCACAAAATGGGAGATGGCGCCTGAGTAAATTGTTTATATTTACCCATGGTTACGTTTTTCTCGCTATGTTATGTAATTCGGGGCATTGCGCGACACCGATTAGTAGTATAAATACCCATTACTTTCCTCATTCACTTCATGGATGCTCTTCGTTGAAACGTTGTCTGCTCTTTTTTGCCGCGCTGTGTGCGGTGAGCTTTTCTACCGCCCAGGCAGCCCAACCGCTGACGGCGCCGGTTTTAGCTTCTGATATTGCCGATCGCTACGCGAATCTAATCTATTACGGCAGCGGCGCGACCGGGATGGCGTTGGTCGTGATCGACGGCAACCAGCGAGTGTTCCGCAGCTTTGGCGAAACGCGCCCGGGTAATAACGTTCGCCCGCAGCTGGATTCCGTTATCCGCATCGCGTCCTTAACCAAGCTGATGACCAGCGAAATGCTGGTGAAACTCCTCGACCAGGGCGTGGTGAAACTCGACGACCCGCTCAGCAAATATGCGCCCCCGGGCGCGCGGGTACCGACGTATCAGGGGACACCGATCCGGCTGGTGAACCTTGCCACCCATACCAGTGCCCTGCCGCGTGAGCAGCCAGGCGGCGCGGCGCATCGTGACGTCTTTGTCTGGCCTACGCGCGACCAGCGCTGGAGTTACCTGAGTACCGCCACGCTGAAGGTGGCGCCGGGTTCGCAGGCCTCTTATTCAAACCTGGCGTTTGACCTGCTGGCAGATGCCCTCTCTACGGCGGCCGGCAAACCCTACCCTCAGCTGTTTGAAGAGCAGATCACCCGTCCGCTGGGGATGAAAGACACCACCTTTACCCCTTCCCCGGATCAGTGCCGTCGTCTGATGGTGGCCGAGAAAGGCGCAAGCCCCTGTAATAACACGCTGGCGGCCGTAGGCAGCGGTGGGGTGTATTCCACCCCTGGTGATATGATGCGCTGGATGCAGCAGTTCCTCTCCTCGGATTTCTACACTCGCAACAGCCAGGCCGACCGGATGCAGACCCTGATTTATCAGCGTACGCAGCTGAACCGCGTCATCGGGATGGACGTGCCGGGTAAAGCCGATGCCCTCGGCCTGGGCTGGGTCTATATGGCGCCGAAAAATGGCCGTCCGGGTATTATCCAAAAAACGGGCGGCGGCGGTGGCTTCATTACCTATATGGCAATGATCCCACAGTCAAACGTAGGGGCGTTCGTGGTGGTCACCCGCTCACCGCATACGCGTTTCGTCAATATGAGTGACGGTATTAATAATTTAGTGGCTGAACTGAGCGCCAATAAAGCCCAGGTGCTCACCGCGTCGAACTGATCTTAATACTCCATGGGCAAGCGGTTGATACTAACCAGCTTGCCCCGGCTCATGTTGATGTAGTTTCCTTGCCGAAGCGCGGCGAGAACCTCTGCCACCACCGAGCGCGAAATTCGGGTGCTTTGTTGAATATGATTCATTACACCAATTTTTGAGCGCAGCGTTTCATCCCACTCGGCCATATTCAGCAGCATGGCGCGGATCTGGTGGTAGGAATTATTTCCCACCAGTTGCATATCGCGTTTCGCAAGAAGGTAATTTATCCACGATAACCAACTGAAGGCCTCTTTCCAGAGCGCATTCTGTTGTATGAGTTGCCGGGTGGTGTCAGTCGATAAATAAAATCCCGTGCAGGGTGTTTTGGCGACCACGTTGTATTTCTGGCAATGTTTAATCATCACGGTGGATTTATTAATCGCCGGATAAATATCACCGTCATGACTGTCACCGGCGTAATCCCAGTCAGCATACCCATAATACCAGGGTGTCGTCACGGTATTATCATATTCAAAAGTATTATATGTCGTGCCGGAAATATCTTTCGCATTGGCCTGAGAAGCGATAGCCAGGGTACAGGCTAATGCAAGTTGAGATACAACCAGTTTCTTTTTCCATGTTTGCATTGGGTCATCCCTCCTCAGGGACGTAAGCAAGTTTGTCCATCAAATCATTTGGCAATATTTTATTGCGCAGCGAATTATGCATTTTCATTTCGAAAAGGTTCAATGAATGATTCAATTAAGTCCGGATACAGACAAACAGCATCAAAAAACGCGTAAACAAACACGACAAAACAGTCACCTGGGAAATAAACACCCTAAATACAGGGAATATTTTAAAGAATAAGAAATCATTATTTATGATATATTTATTTCAATACAGAAATTTCACCAATACTTCACGCCGTTAAAAACCGCGCTTTTCGCGTTATATAAAGTTATCGCCTGAAACGTCGCAGAACGCATTTCGCATTAACAAAAAGCCCACTTTCGTAAAACCACAGCCGCCACTTTGATGTACACTAGCTCTCTTTGTTCCACAAACATCAGGCATACCATGACCGATTTAATTGCACGCCCCCGCCGCCTGCGCAAGTCACCTGCACTGCGCGCCATGTTTGAAGAGACAACCCTGACCTTAAACGATCTGGTGTTGCCGATTTTTGTCGAAGAAGAGATTGATGACTATAAGGCCATCGAAGCCATGCCTGGCGTGATGCGCATTCCTGAGAAACATCTGGCGCGTGAGATCGAACGTATCGCCAACGCGGGGATCCGCTCGGTGATGACCTTCGGCATCTCCCACCATACCGACGCGACCGGCAGCGACGCGTGGAAAGAGGATGGCCTCGTCGCCCGCATGTCGCGTATCTGCAAAGAGACCGTGCCGGAAATGGTGGTGATGTCCGACACCTGCTTCTGCGAATATACCTCCCACGGCCACTGCGGCGTGCTGTGCGATCATGGCGTAGATAACGATGCCACCCTGTTGAACCTGGGCAAGCAGGCTGTCGTCGCGGCCGCTGCAGGTGCCGATTTCATCGCTCCTTCTGCCGCGATGGACGGACAGGTTCAGGCAATTCGCCAGGCTCTGGATGCGGCGGGCTTTACCGACACCGCCATCATGTCCTACTCCACCAAATTTGCCTCTTCCTTCTACGGCCCGTTCCGTGAAGCTGCCGGTACCGCGCTGAAGGGCGATCGTAAAACTTATCAGATGAACCCGCTGAACCGTCGGGAAGCGATCCGCGAATCCCTGCTTGATGAAGCCCAGGGTGCTGATTGCCTGATGGTGAAACCGGCTGGCACGTATCTGGATATTCTGCGCGACATCCGCGAGCGTACCGAGCTGCCGCTGGGCGCTTACCAGGTCAGCGGTGAGTATGCGATGATCAAGTTCGCCGCGCTGGCGGGTGCAATTGACGAAGAGAAAGTGATCCTGGAAAGCCTGGGGGCGATCAAACGCGCGGGTGCGGATCTGATCTTCAGCTACTTCGCACTGGATCTGGCCGAGAAAAAAATCCTCCGCTAATCTTCACCAAACTGCAATACAATCGACATCTCCTCCTTCTACTGTCTGGGCAAGACGGCAGGAGGAGTGACCATGTTTAGCCTCGATAGCGTTCTCGACGATCTTTGGCCTCAGGCGAGGCCTGCACCCTGGCAAAAAAGTCTGTTAAAAAGACTGTTTTACGAAGACGAATTTCAGCAGTTTGCCGCCGCCCACCGCCACCTGAAAGGGCTGGATATGGTGGAGCAGGTTCTGGAACACCTTGATATCGTCTGCACCATTTCCGCCCGCGACCTCGAACAAATCCCCGAACATGGCCCGCTGGTCATTATTGCCAACCACCCGACAGGGACGCTGGACGGGCTGGCGTTGCTGTATGCCGTTTCCCGCGTGCGGCGCGACGTTAAAGTCGTCACTAACCGGATGCTGACCCACCTTGAGCCCCTCAGCTCGCTGTTTATTCCGGTGGACAATATGGGCGGCAGGACGGCGAAAACGTCTCTGGTGCAGATGGAACAGCATCTGCAAAATGCGGGCGTGCTGATCTTCTTCCCGGCGGGCGAAGTCTCTCGCCCCACGCGCAAAGGCATTCGCGATAAAAAATGGCACCCAGGATTTATCAAACTCGCCGGCAAGCTGCGCGTCCCGCTGCTTCCGGTACATATTCAGGCCCACAACAGCCTGCTCTTTTATGCCAGCACGCTGCTCTCCCCAACGCTGTCGATGCTGCTGCTGATGCAACAGATGTTTCGCCGCCGTCACAGCCAGCTGCCGATAAAAATCGGCCAGCAGATTGCGTGGCATCACTGGCATAGCGCCACCCTTTCGTCGCGTGAGATGGCCGAGCAGTGTCGTCAGCACGTGATGCGTCTTGGCAAGGGAGTGCCTGGCATCTTTAAAACCCAGTGCGCCATTGCCCGTCCGGAAGATCGTGCCACCCTGAAACGCGCGCTGGCGCAGGCCGAATGTCTGGGCAAAACCAGTGACGGTAAAACCATCTATCTTTGGCAGCGCAACGGTCAGGAAGATGCCCCGCTGCTGCGCGAACTGGGCCGTCTGCGGGAGATTGCTTTTCGCGCGGTGGAGGAAGGGAGCGGTAAACGTCGGGACACTGACCGTTACGATGATGATTATCTGCACCTGATCCTCTGGGATGATGAGGATCTGGAGATCGTCGGCGCATATCGCTTTATGCCGACCGCCAGCCAGGTTGAACGTCGCGGTCTGGAAGGGTTGTACAGCTACAGCCTGTTCCACTACGACGATAAAATGCAGGACGTGCTGGAACACGGCATTGAGCTGGGGCGCAGCTTTATTCAGCCGCGCTACTGGGGTCGCCGCGGCCTGGATTATTTATGGTCCGGCATTGGGGCTTACCTAGCGCGCTATCCGCACTATCGCTACCTGTTTGGCCCGGTCTCCATTTCCGGCGGCTTACCGCCTGCCGCACGGGATCTGCTGGTGGCCTTTTACCGCCTGTGGTTCCCGGCGACGCATCCGCTCGCCGCGTCACGTCAGCCTTACCCGGCCTCCCTGCCGGACGTTCTGGCGCAGTTTGGCGGCGTGGATTACGTGGACGATCTGACGAAGCTGAAATCCCTGCTCGGCAATCTTGGCTGCGGAATTCCGCCACTCTACAAGCAGTATTCCGAGCTTTGCGAACCCGGCGGCGTGCAGTTTATTGATTTTGGCAGCGACCCGTCGTTCAACGACTGCGTCGACGGGCTGGTGCTGGTGGATTTGTGTTATCTCAAGGCGAACCGCTATCAGCGGTATATTGAGGCGCATTTAATACCCTCACCCCAGCCCTCTCCCTAAAAGGGAGAGGGTGAAAACCGCACATGGCAGTCCCCTCTCCCCTTTGGGGAGAGGGTTAGGATCAAGATGCACGGTAAAACGGTTTATCCCCTAAAATCGTCGCCCGCTGCATAATCCGCCGCTGGGGCAGATAGTCTGCATTGGCATAGTGCTGCGTCACGCGGTTATCCCAGATTGCCAGATCGTTCTCCTGCCAGCGCCAGCGCACCTGGAACTCCGGTTTGGTGATATGCGCGAACAGGAAACTTAACAGCGCCTCACTCTCTTTTTCCGTCACGTCCACAATGCGCGTCGTGAACCCTTCGTTCACAAACAGCGCCTGCTTGCCCGTGACCGGATGGGTGCGCACCACCGGGTGCAGCAGCGGTGGATGTTTCGCAACCGCCTCCTGCCAGCGCTGATGTTCCGCCTCGGTTTTCCGGTACTTGTATTCCGGGAACGACTTTTTGAAGTCATGCTCCGCCCGCAGGCCGCTCAGCAACGTCCGGAACGGTGCCGACAGCGCCTCATAAGCCGCGATACCGCTGGTCCACAGCGTATCGCCTCCCGTTTCCGGCAGCTGCTTCGCCGCCAGAATCGCCCCGGCCGGTGGCGTCTCGATAAAGGTCACATCGGTATGCCAGTTATCGTTATCCGGCGGGTTATCGTTGTGGGTATCCAGGACGATAATCTCCTCTACCCCTTCGGCATGCGGATAAACCGGATGAATATGCAGATCGCCAAAGCGCAGGGCCAGCGCACGCTGCTGCTGCGGGGTGATCGCCTGCTCGCGCAGGAATACAACCTGATGGCGCAGCACCGCATGGTACAACTGCTCGAACTGGTTATCGCTCAGGGGACGGGTTACATCCAGGCCCGACACCTGCGCGCCAATAAACGGCCCCAGTGGGGTAATGGTCAGACGTTCACTCATTGTATTTCTCCATGCCAGGGCGTCAGACGGCGCTGTAACGCGCGCAGCCCCAGTTCTAATCCGAAGGCGATCACGGCGATCACCGCGATCCCTGCCAGCACCACGTCAGTCGCCAGAAACTCTCCCGCCGACTGCACCATAAACCCTAATCCCCGCGTGGCGGCGATCAGCTCAGCGGCCACCAGCGTTGACCAGCCCACACCAAGTCCAATGCGTAACCCGGTTAAAATCTCCGGCAGCGCGCCCGGTAAAATCACGAACAGCAGCACCTGCGTTCGGCTGGCGCCCAGCGACTGCGCCGCGCGGATCCTTACCTGCTGGGCGCTTTTCACCCCCGCCAGAGCGGACATGGCAACCGGGGCAAAAATCGCCAGATAGATCAGCAGGATCTTTGACGTTTCACCAATACCAAACCAGATCACCATCAGCGGCAGATACGCCAGCGGCGGCACCGGGCGGTAAAGCTCAATCAGCGGGTCAAGAATGCCGCGCACCGTCGGGCTTAACCCCATCGCGATGCCGACCGGAATACCCAGCACCACCGCCGCCAGCAGCGCCACCAGAATGCGCGTCAGGCTTGCACCGAGATGCTGCCAGAGCGTGGCATCCATAAAGCCCTGCGGCCCGGCGATGGTAATCAGTTTGGCCAGCACCTGTCCCGGCGGCGGCAGGAACAGCGGGCTGACCCACGCCTGCGCGGCAACCAGCCACCACACCGCGAGTAACGCCAGCAACGTCCCCACGCTGAGCGTGATCTGGCGGGAGAACGGCCAGCGTAAGCTGAGGCGCGTGCGGCGCGTTTTTTCACTGAAGACAATGCTCATGAGAAAGCCTCCCGTTGGTCAAACACGCGGCTTAAGACATACTCACGCTGTTCAATAAACAGCGGATCGGATTTGATGCTGCGCACGGGTTCCCCCGCAACGTAGCGGCGGGCAAAATCCAGCGGTAAGCGCTCCCGCACGCGACCTGGCCCCGGTGATAGCAGCACCAGTTCGGTGGCCATAAATACCGCCTCTTCAATATCATGGGTGATCAGCAGCACCTGCTTGCCCGTTTCATGCCACAGGCGTAAAAGCAGGGTTTGCATCTGTTCCCGGGTGAACGCATCCAGCGCGCCGAACGGTTCATCCAGCAGTAACAGCTGCGGGTTGGCCGCCAGCGCGCGGGCAATGCCGACCCGCTGGCGCTGGCCGCCCGAAAGCTGCCAGATAAACCGCTTTTCGGCCCCTTCGAGCCCCACTTTTTTCAGCATCTCCCGCGCGATAGCCAGCCTTTTTTCACGACTGACGCCCGCAAGCTGCAGCCCAAATGCCACGTTTTCCTGCACGTTGCGCCAGGAGAGCAGCCCTTCGTTCTGGAAGACCACGCCGCGCTCGGCACCCGGGCCCTCCACCCTTTTGCCTTCCAGTTGAATGGTGCCATGCTGATACGGTACAAACCCGGCGATCAGATTCAGCAGCGTGGTTTTCCCGCACCCGGACGGACCCAGCACCACCAGCAACTCCCCGCTGTCCAGCGTCAGGTTGATCTCTTCTAACGCGGGTTTACCACCGTAATCGGCAGACAGATTTGTAATATTCAGCATGGCGGACTCCTTATTTCACAAAGCGGTCGGTCACGTACTGGCTGTAATCCGTCGCCACAGCGGGCACTTTGCCCTGCCCTTTCAGGAAAGTGGCCGTATCCACAATCGCTTTGTTTACCGGCCCGGTCAGCTGTTGTACCTGCTGCGCGGGCGTCAGATAGGTATTACCCTTCACCAGCCCCGGCACGTCCGCTTCCGGCACACCGCTCAGGCGGGAGAGTTTTTCCAGGTTGGCAGGCTGCTTCAGCCACTCATCCGGGTTGCTGATATAGGACTGCTGGGCGTCAATGGCGCTTTTGGCAAAGGCCTTCACCACCTCAGGATGCTTCTCAGCGAAGTCTTTACGCACGACCCATACGTCGAGGGTTGGCGCGCCCCACTGGCCCACTTTTTCGGAGTCGGTCAGCACGGTGCCCTCTTTTTCCAGCTCGTTCACGGCCGGTGCCCAGACGTAAGCCCCGTCAATATCGCCGCGCTGCCAGGCCGCGATAATGGCCGGCGGCTGCAGGTTGATAATTTGTACCTGACCCGGTTTGATGCCCCAGTGTTTGAGCGCCGCCAGCAGGCTGTAGTGAGTGGTGGAGATAAACGGCACGGCGATACGCTTGCCGATCAGATCTTCCGGTTTGGTGATGTTTTTCTTCACCACCAGCGCTTCGGAGTTACCGAGCTGTGACGCCAGCAGGAACACCTCAATCGGCACCTGCTGGCTGGCCGCGACCGCCAGCGGGCTGGATCCGATATTGCCGATCTGCACATCGCCGGACGCCAGCGCGCGCACCACGGCCGCCCCGCTGTCGAACTTACGCCAGTCAACTTTTGCGCCGCTCTCTTTGGCAAAGGTGTTATCCGCCTGCGCGACTTTCGCCGGTTCCGCAGAGGTTTGATACGCGACGGTGACGTCCACCGCCTGCGCCTGAAATGCCCACAGCGCCAGGGCGCCGAGTAGTGTGATTCGCGATGAAATTGCCATAATGCCTGCTCCCCTTGTTGTTATGAGGGCAGTATTTCCGGCGGAGGAATTTTGATAAAGGAATTAAAATGAATCGCTAATAACCATTCGTTTTTAGATAAAAAGCGGGAAAGGATAGTGAATTTTGTGCAGTGTTTTTTCCCTCTCCCCGTGGGCTGAGGGATCCCCAGTAATTTTTTTACCGAAAGCGACGAAGGTTGTTTCAGGAAAATGAATGAATTACAGCGATGCCCTGGTCCGGCTGTAAATCGCCGAAGCGTTTCCGTAAGGCCGGGGCGAGGCGCAGGGATGCGCCGAGAGGGCGTGGCCTGCAGGGATGCAGGCTCATGCCCGACCCGATAGCCTGGAGGAATAAGCTGAGGGTACCGCGAAGCGGCGATTTACCGCCGGGAGCCCGGGTCGCCAGGGTGGTGGCGATTGAGCCACCCTGGCACGTTCACCGGTCATGTCGTTACAGAGTAGCAAGGAACATAAAGTGAACGGAATAACCTCCACAGCCGTATGTTCCCCCCTCACCCCAGCCCTCTCCCTCAAGGGAGAGGGGGTCGACTGTGCAGACATTATTTTGTGGGGATCCCTCAGCCCCGTGGGAGAGGGTTAGGGTGAGGGCCTCAGCGCTTCGCGTTAAGCTCAGCAATATCCTTCGGCGTGGTGCGACAGCATCCGCCAATCAGCTTCGCACCGGCGTCCAGCCACTGGGGCAGATACCCCGCCAGCGTCTCACACGCTTCGCCGTGGTGGTGCCAGGTTTTGGTCACCGCATCATAATGCTCGCCCGAGTTCGGGTAGACCACCAGCGGCAGCGCCGTCAGGCTTTGCAGATGTTTCAACGCCGCCGTGGTGTTTTCCAGAGCGATACAGTTAATGCCCAGCGCGACAATCTGCGGAGCGCTTGCCAGCACGCTGACCACATCACGCAGCGGCGTACCGTCGCTCAGGTGTTCGCTGTCCCGTAAGGTAAACGAAAACCATGCCCGGGCGCGGGGATATTCGGCCAGAAGTGCCGCCAGCGCCCTGATTTCCGCAAAGGACGGCAGCGTTTCACACGCCAGCAGATCGGCACCGGCATCCAGCAGCGCCTCCACGCGCGGGCGGTGGAAAGCAGTGAACGCTTCAGCACTGCGCACATAGTCGCCGCGATATTCCGAGCCATCCGCCAGATAGGCGCCATACGGCCCCACGGAACCTGCGACCAGCAGCGTGCCCGCATGCGGATTTTCAGCCAGATACGCTTCACGCGCCTTACGCGCCAGCGCCACGCTTTTGCCGATCAGCGCCCGGGATTGCGCCTCATCGAGGCCGCGTGCCGCAAAGCCCGCAGGCGTCGCCTGATAGCTGGCGGTGATGGCCACCTGCGCGCCAGCCCGGTAGTAGTCGAGGTGGACTTCGCGGATAAGCTCCGGGTTTTCCATCAATACTTTGGCAGACCAGAGGTTGTCTGCAAGATTACATCCCCGCGCTTCCAGCTCCGTCGCCATCGCGCCATCCAGCACCACAAACGGCTGTTTTTCGAGGATGGCGGTAAGCGGATTATTCTGCGACATGTTCAGGCTCCTGCGATGTCATATTTCGGGTCAGGTAGTACGCACCATAACACAGGGCGACAAACGGAATCCCGCAATAAAGGGCAATGCGCTGGCTCGGGTCAAACCACAGGCCGACACAGGCCACCACGCAGAGGATAAAACCGAGTACCGGCACCAGCGGATACCACGGCGCACGGTACTGCAGCGCAGAGAGCGGCTGGCCGGACTGCAGATGACGACGACGGAAAACGAAGTGCGACGCGCAGATGCTGATCCAGACCGCCACCACGGCAAAGCCCGAAATTGCCGAGAGCGCCACGAACACCGTGTCCGGCGCCACCACGCTTGAGAACAGCGCCAGCACGCCACCGAGCATGGAAACGGAGAGCGCCGTCAGCGGCACGCCGTTTTTGTTCACCCGGGCAAAGCAGCGCGGCAGCGTTTTCTCATTAGAGAGCGACCAAAGCATGCGCCCGGAGGCATACAGCCCGGAGTTCGCCGCCGAGAGGATCGCCGTCAAAATCACAAAGTTAAAGATGTCCGCCGCGTAAGGAATACCCACTTTTTCAAACACCAGCACGAACGGACTCTTTTCCACGCCCGCCTGCTGCATCGGGATCAGCGCCGCCAGCACAAAAACAGTACCGATAAAGAAGATAATCAGCCGGGCAATGGTGGTACGGATAGCCACCGGGATCACCTTGTGCGGGTTTTCCGTTTCACCCGCCGCGATACCGATCAGTTCGGTCCCGGAGAAGGCAAAGTTCACCGCCACCATGGTCATCAGGATCGGCAGGCCGCCGTGCGGGAACCAGCCCTCCGCGGTAATGTTACTCAAGCCTGGCGCCGGTGAACCGTCCTGCATCGGGATAAAGCCAAAGACCGCCGCCCCGCCCAGGATAATAAAGGCGATAATGGTGATGACTTTGACCAGTGAGAACCAGAACTCACCTTCCGCAAAGAAGCGCGTGGAGATGACGTTAAGGCCAAAAATCACCACGCAGAAGACCACGCACCACGCCCAGACGGGCACCTGCGGGAACCAGTACTGCATACAGAACCCGGCGGCGGTAAAACTCGACCCGAGCGCCACCGTCCAGGTGAGCCAGTAGAGCCACGCCACGGTGTAACCCGTCGCCGGGCCAAGATAACGCGCGGCATAGACGTGGAACGCGCCGGTTTCCGGCATCGCCACGGAGAGCTCGCCCAGACACTGCATCACCAGCCAGACCACCAGCGCGCCTATCAGGTACGCCAGTAGCGTACCGGCCGCCCCGGTCGTCGAAATAATGTATCCGGTATTGAAGAATAACCCTGTCCCAATCACGCCACCCAGCGAGAGCATAATCAGGTGGCGTGTTTTCATGGTGCGCTTAAGCTGCCCATTTTCTTGTTGTGTTTGCATATTACCTTCTATACGTATGGACATCTAAACATCCAAAGAAGGTGTGTTATACCGCGATTGTTAATAAAAAGCTAGATGACCAGACGTAAACGGGCACGCCGCGCGCTGAGTCTGGGGTGGGTGGTGAGGATCACATAGAGAATCGGACGCCAGGCCATAGGCACCTCCGCAAGCAGATACTTACAGCATGGTGCCGGACGAGACGTTCTTCGGTCAGTCGAAAGTAGTATCCATGAAGAGCGGCGTCATACCGCAACGCCACCCGGCGCAAGGGTTGGTAATTCTCACAATCAGTTCTATAGTCGACACAGTTTCTTAGTAACCAGGACTGACTGATGCGCTTTAACGGACTGACCACAGGTTTCTTTATTTTCATCCTCGCCCTTGTGACATGGGCGTTCTTCGACGTGCTGTCGCCCTACTTCTCCGCCATTCTGTGGGCCGCCATTCTGACCGTCATCTTTAACCCGGTAAAAAACAAGCTGCGCGCCGCGCTGGGGGATCGCAACGGGCTGGCCTCGCTGTTGACCATCGGCATTATCTGTCTGATTGTCTTTATCCCGCTGATGGTGATCCTCTCTTCGCTCGCTATTGAGCTGAACGTGGTGTACACCAAACTGCAGGAGAACAACACCCAATTCCCGGAGGTGGTGGCCAGCATTTTCAATCATCTGCCTGACTGGGCCAGCGGTTTCCTCGCGGATCACAACCTGACCAACGCCGCGCAGATCCAGAAAAAACTCTCCGACGTCGCGCTGCAGGGCGGACAGTATCTGGCGGGTAGCGCGTTCCTGATCGGCAAAGGCACCTTTGGCTTTGCCATTAGCTTCGGCATCATGCTCTATCTGCTGTTCTTCCTGCTGAAAGACGGCCCGTATCTGGTGCGCCAGATCCTCGATTCCCTTCCGCTGTCCGATTTTGCCAAGCAGCACCTGTTCGCCAAGTTCGTCGGCGTCTCCCGCGCCACGGTAAAAGGGACCGCAGCGGTGGCCGTGGTGCAGGGCATACTCGGCGGAATTGCCTTTGCGATTGCCGGTATCGACGGCAGCGTACTCTGGGGCGCGCTGATGGCGTTCCTCTCGCTGGTGCCGGCCATCGGCTCGGCGATTGTCTGGGTACCGGCCGCCATTTTCCTCTTCGCCACGCATCAGATCTGGCAAGGGCTGTTTATTGTCGGCTTCTTCGTGATCGTCGTCGGGCTGGTGGACAACATCCTGCGCCCGCTGCTGGTGGGGAAAGACACCAAAATGCCGGACTACCTGATCCTGATCTCCACCCTCGGCGGTATGGAGCTGTACGGCATTAACGGCTTTGTCATTGGGCCGCTGATTGCTGCGCTGTTTATCGCCTGCTGGAACCTCTTCTCCGGGCGCGACCACGAAGGCAACGCCGAAGAGCTGGACGCGGATTTCATTGAAGAGGGAAAAAACCCTCCAGATTTGTAAGGATGTGACGATAAAGACCTCATCAGGCGGCACTGTGCCGCCTTTTTTTTCGCGTTAAATCAAACGTTTTCTATAATTTGAAGAACGCCGTCCTCTTCATGTCGTAAAAGGATCATCTGGTGCGAATCGCGACGATAACAAACTGGGCCTACGGTGCCACGGTCTGCCTGACCATCGCCTCCGGCATCATCATGCTGATGGCGTCCAATGCCGACACGCTTGAGCGTCAGGCCGTTGAACAACGCCAGCGTTTTGATGCGCTTACGGAAGATATCGAAACCGATATCTGGGCGCAGTCTGATTTAGCCCGGCTGTACGTCATCAAAAAAGATCCGCAGGTTCTCAAAGAATATAACCAGGCCGAAAACAGCCTGAAGCGCATCGAGCTTCGGCTGGAAAAGCTGCAGGATAATGGCGCTTCGGATGAAGAACTGGCCCTGCTGCATGAAGGAATAAAGATCGTCGATGAACTGCAGGACGAACAGCAAACCGCACTGAACAGCCTTGAACAGGGTGACGACGCTCAGGCCGTTGCCCTGCTTTATGGCGCACCCTATGAGCAGGAGCTTGAGCGCGCCCAGAACCAGCTCGATCACTTTCGCCAGATACTCGACAAACGCGTTATCGCCTCCGTTCAGGAGGCGACAAAAAAATCGAAAGCGCTGCGTACGGCTTCTGAAATGATGGTCGGCCTGACCGCACTGCTGTTCCTGTTTGTCCTTGGTTTTATCCTGAAACGTCGCGTGCTGCGCCCCGTGGTGCGGTTGAGCGACGTGGTGCACCGCCTGGCGTCCCAGGATTACGCGGTTGAAACGCCCAATTTCAACCAGATTGATGAGATAGGTGACATGGCGCAGGCCATCCGCATTTTCCGTGAAAACGGGCTTGCGCGGCAGCGTCTGGAAAGAGAGCGCGATGCCGAATGGGCCATCCGCGAGCTGCTGGCGCGCATGACCCAGCGGCTGCAGGGGTGTGAGAACGTTAACGATGTGATTAACGTGGCGGAGCTGTTTGCCCCCAATATCGCGCCGGGGATCGCGGGTCGGCTCTACGTCCTCGACCGCGATCCGTGGCAGATGCGCTGCGTCGCGCACTGGTTGTCGCCGACCGGTGAAAAAGCCACGTTCCATCCGGATGAGTGCTGGGCCATACGGCGCGGGCAGAGCCACCCGCCGGTAAACGGTGAACCGGATATTGCCTGTTATCACCTGCCGGCGTCAGAAGGGGACAGTTCGCTGTGCGTCCCCCTTATCGCCCAGGGCGAGGCCATTGGTTTACTCTCCTTCCAGAATATCACTGCAGAAAATGCTCCTTACCGCGCCTATCTGGAACTGATGGCTGAAGCACTTGGGCTGGCGCTGGCCAACCAGCGTCTGCGCGACGCGTTGCTGGAAAAAGCGTTGTTTGACCCGCTCACCGGCCTGCGTAATCGTCATCATCTGGAAGATACCCTGCAAACCCAAACGGTACAGGCGATGCGCAGCGGCGAACCGTTAAGCTGCATGATGATCGATATCGACCACTTCAAGAGCATTAATGACCGGTTCGGCCATGAAGCGGGCGACCTGGTGATCAAAAGCGTGGCGTCGATTGTTCAGCGGGCCACACATGACAACGGGCTGGCATTTCGTTACGGAGGCGAAGAGTTTCTGGTGCTGATTTCCGGTGCCGATGAAGAAGAAGCGCACGCCTGTGCGCAGAAGATTTACACCGGCGTGCATGAGCTGTCGCTTCGCTACGGGCTGACCGAGATTGGGCCGGTGGACGTGTCGATTGGGATTGCCAGCTATCCGCAACATGCCCAGACCGACAATCTGCTGCGCGCCGCGGATGTGGCGTTATACCGGGCGAAAGAGCTGGGCCGGTCGCGGATCGTGAGCTTTGGCATGCTGGAGGCGGGTTAGCGGGTCTTTGCGCCTGCTCCTGCGGATGGCGAGAAATGGCACGCGCGATGTGTTAACTGACCAGACAACAAAATCAACCCTCAACGCCTTCTTGCCGGATCAGAAGATCAATCATTGCCCGGGTGGCTGCCGACTGACGTCGGTGCGGTGCAAACAGCACGGAAAAAGGTCGCGATCGTCCCCGGAGTTGTGGCAGCACCTCAACTAACTGGCCGCGCTGTATTCTGTCGCGGACGATGAATTCATAGCTCTGGCAGATCCCCATCCCCTGCTCCGCGAGCGACACCACGCCGAGTACATCGTCTGATATTTCGATGGTTGACCCCGGCAACCAGTCAATATCGCGCCCTTCATCCCGAAATACCCAGGGGGCGATACGTCCGGTGCGCGGCATGATAAACGGCAGGCACTGATGATGCTGCAACGCTTCCAGCGTCTGAGGTTTCCCTCTCCGATGCAGGTAGTCCGGGGAGGCGACCAGCAGCAATGCCGCCTCTTCCAGCTTACGCGCCACAAGCCCACTGTCGGGCAACTGTCCCAGACGGATCGCCAGATCGAACCCCTCTGCGATCAGGTCAACGTTGCGATTGGTAATGTTCAGCTCCACCTGAACGCGTGGGTAGCGTTGATGATACTGCGCCAGCAGCGGCGGCAGGCGGTAGTGGGCATAGGTGGTGGGGACACTCATTCTCACGCGGCCGGTCAGATCGCCCTCCTGACCCCGGCCAACGCGTTCGGCGTCATCAAGCAGAGAGAACGCAGTACGCGCCTGCTCAAGATAGACGCGTCCGGCTTCTGTCAGCCCCACCCGGCGGGTCGTGCGCTGTAACAGCTGCCGTCCAAGACGCGCCTCCAGGCGGGTGACCGCGCGGCTCAGCACCGAAGGCGTGGTTGAAAGGGCAACCGCTGCGCCCGTAAAGGAGCCGTGTTCAACCACAGCAATGAAGACCTCAACGTCGCCGAGGTAATCGAATTTCCGGCTCATTTTGCTCTCTCAGGAACAAATGTTTTTCAATCTGGCTAATTTATCTCCCGTTGGGCGATGAGTAAAGTGGCCTGCATTCATCACCTGAACGTGCCACTGGAGTCTGCCAATGTTCAACCGCGCCCTTATTCTGCCCGCCATCGCGATGGCGGCATTGTTCTCTTTCCCGCTCTTCGCCAGCGCAGAGAATCACGCCCCCCTTGAGCGCTGGCGTAGCTATGCTGGCGTGACCTGGGATAACCCGCAGGACGGGCAAACGCCGACGACGTTTACCGGCTCGGTGAATGCGCCCATTGCAGGTATCCATTTTGATGCCAGCGACCGGGCCTTTGTCAGTACGCCCCGGCTGGTTTCCGCCGCAGCCCCCGCCACGTTGAGTATTCTGGACACCACGTCGCAGTCCGGCCCTGCCCGCCTGACGGCGTTTCCGTCCAGCGAGGGCAATGCGGTGAACACCGATCCCGCTCACAGCCTGCGCAACGTGCTCGGTTTTTATATTGACCGTAAAAACGGCTGGCTATGGGCGCTGGACATGGGGTTCGTCGCGGGAGAAGCCCAATCGCCTGCGGGGTCGCAGAAGCTGGTGGTGCTGGATCTCAACTCAGGCCGCACCATTAAACGTATCGCTCTGGATGACGTGGCGGACCGCAAAGCCAGTTTCCTGAATGATGTGGTGGTCGATGAGAACCGCCGTGTCGCTTATATTTCCGACAGCGGATCGCGGAGTGCTCCTGAAAACCAGGTGGGGCTGATTATCGTCGATTTCGCTACCGGTACGGCCCGGCGCGTACTCGATCGTCACCCTGCGCTGCAGATTGAGCCTGGCGTTAACGTCGTCTCGCATGGAGCGGAAGTCTGGCCAGGTAAACCCTTACTGATTGGTATCAATGGCATTGCGCTCTCTCCCGATGCGGGCACGCTGTACTGGACGGTGACAACCGGAACCCGTGCGTATGCGGTACCCACTGCGATACTGAGGCAGCCTGCGTCAACCAATGCGCAAATCGCCGAACAGATCCGCGATTTGGGTAGCGTGGGAGGCAATACCGACGGGATAGTGACGGATGAAAAAGGCAACCTCTACATCACCGATGTTACACGCAATGGTATCGTCAGATACGATCCTGAGACCCATTCCATGTCGCTGGTTGCGGCAAATGAAGAGGTGCGCTGGCCAGACACGCCGGCAATCCGTCCGAACGGGGAGCTGATCTTTACCTCAAGTCGCCTCAATGACCATTTTGCGGGAGCCGTTAAACCGGGAGAGGAGCGCTATGATTTGTGGCGCTTGCGTCTCAGTGCTTTACAAAAATAAGAACAAGTAGACCAGGAGCCCAGCATATATGGGCTCATATTTTCAGACGATTTTATTTCCTTAAAGGTGGCACGCGATAATCGTCCCTCCACTCAGGAAGCAGTAGCTAAAACAGTGCTCCAGGGCATTTTCGGGAGGCACCCTTTACTTCACGCTTCACCGAAGTAAAGTACGTCTGCACCACATAGATTGGGCCTTTGTTAATCAGAGGATGATAAAATGAAAACCCAGCAAGTCGATTTTGCCTCTTTATATTTTGGTACCCCTGTCGCCATTATCTCCAGCCAAAATCCTGACGGTTCAACCAACCTGAGCCCGATCTCGTCGTGGTGGATCCTTGATCAGAATATCGTATTCGGCCTTGGTACCGACGGAAAGTGTTATGAAAATATAAAGGATAATACGGGTATTGTTCTCAATATTCCGGACAGCCGCTTATGGCCGAATATTGAAGCACTCGCCAATAAAACAGGAAAAGCCTCACTAACAGAATGGAAGAAAAAGATGGGGTATGTTTTTGAACAGGATAAGTTTAGCTGCGCGAATTTTCACAAAATGAAGTCGGAGACAGTTAACGCAGTGAGAATTAAGGAGTGTCCGATACAAATAGAAGCTACGGTTTGCGGGATATCGCCCCTTGCCGGTTCCCGGGGAAGCCTGGTATCCGTTGATGCCACGATAACCTGCGTGCACATTTCCGAGACGTTATTAATTCACACCGGGAAAGGGTTAAAATTTAATGTGGAGAAATGGCAGCCCTTATATTACCTGTTTCGTCACTATTTCTCTCTGGGCGCCCGGCTTGGTCATAACTTCCGATGTGATGAGTAATCCCACCATTCTGGCAACGGAAAGTTTTAAACTTTTCGTGATATTCTGTCTTTATGCCCCTGGCCTCATATAATCGAGTCATATTCGCCACTGTATTATCGCCTGCCACGCACAACATATTGTGCATGGCAGGTGATGATAATTTTTATGGAAAACGTCTATGTCGAAACTGGATTTGAGGTCCAAAAAAACCTGGGGCGCCCTGGCATCGATCGCTGTTGTCGCCGGTACGCTGGCATCGGCTTTTGCATGGACTGCGGGCTGGCTTGGGTCACGCACGGTCAGCCAGGCACTGGTGGGTGAAACACCAAAACCCTTTCCGCCGGGCTTTCGCCGTGCGCATGGCAAAGGCATCTGCTTTGCCGGCACCTTTGTGCCAAACGGCTCAGCGGTTTCTCTGTCCACCTCCCGGCTCTTTTCTCAGCCGGAAATCCCCGTAGTGGGCCGATTCTCAATTGGTACTGGCGATCCCCACGCCCCGGATAGTACAACCAAAACCCTGAGCATGGCGCTGTTGCTGAAAACGGATGACAAGCAACAATGGCGGATGGCGATGAATAACGAACCTTACTTCGCCACCCGCAACCCGGAAGGATTTCTGGCCTTGCGCCAGGCCACGGCAGTTGATGCGGCCACCGGCAAGCCGGACCCGCAGCGTCTCGCGGACTTTTTGAAAGCCTACCCGGAGGCTGAGAAATACCTTAAATGGGCGGCGCAGAAACCCACCCCCGGCAGCTTCGCCGGGGCGACGTTTTACAGCATCAACGCTTTCTACCTTGTGAACGCGCAGGGGGAGCGACAACCTGTGCGCTGGATGATGCGTCCGCACGATCCGTTCTTCTCCCTGAGCGATGAACAGCGAAAGAAAACGGATGATAATTTCCTGTTCGAAAACCTGCGCCAGCGCCTGGCACAGAAACCACTCTACTGGGATTACGTTTTGCAGCTCGCGCAGCCGGGCGATCCGGTGGATGACCCTTCCCGGCCCTGGCCGGATAATCGCAAGCAGATGGTGGCCGGCACGCTGGAAGTGACGCGTGTCGAAGCGCAATCCGTGGGTGCGTGCCGCGACGTTAACTTTGATCCCTCTATCGTTCCGGCGGGCGTTGCGGTGACGGATGATCCCGTCTTAAACGCGCGCTCGGCCGCTTACTCACACTCTTTCAGTCGCCGTGAGCGGGAAATTGGCTACGGCAAAGCCACCGAAGCCGTGCAAAAGCAGGAGGTAAAATGAGCACGAATAAACGTCTGCGTGAGCACGCCCCACAGCATTTCAATACCCTGGCGCGAAGCCTGCACTGGCTGATGGCGGTTATGATCCTGGCGATGCTTTTCATTGGTGCCGCCATGATGACGTCGTTACATCATCGGATTTGGTTGATCGACCTGCACCGGCCACTGGGTATCGCCATTTTACTGCTTGCGCTGGTTCGTCTGGTCAACCGGCTCCTGAGCCGCACACCTCCTCTGCCTGCGGATTTGCCCGTCTGGCAGGTGCTTGCAGCGAAGGCGTCTCACTGGGTGCTGTACGCGTTGATGCTGGCAATGCCGCTGCTGGGCTGGGCACAGCTTTCGGCGGCGGGCGTGCCGATCGTGATGTTTGACGGTTTCAACCTGCCTCCGATTGTTCCCGCCAGTCCGGCACTGTATGCGTGGTGCCACGACGCCCATAGTCTTCTGGCAAAATTACTTTTTGCGGTGGTGCTGGTCCATCTCTCTGCCGCATTAGTGCATGCGTGGATCTACCGGGACACCGTTTTTGCCAGCATGGCGAAAGGAAACAAGTCGGCATCAGCCGTCCGGGAGGAGCTGAAGTAAGGAAAGCGGTTCTGGACAAGCACACCCGGAATGCTCGTGTCCTCGCTAATCGTCATCCTGAAACGGCAGATTCAACCGGGGCGCGTATTTTGTCTTCAAATTCGCGCCCCCAAAAAGCCACGGATACCCCACCGCTCATGGGGTGGAAGATAATATCAATCAAATAAAATGATCATTTTTTAAACAGAAGAGCATTTCCGCCCGCAATTTATGATTTGATCAAAACGTTAAGCGGCGCTCGCATAACAAACACCCTGACAACAGAAACACCTAACTCGTTGATTAAGATGAGTTTACATCAATAAAAACGATAAAAACCCTTGCTCACCAACAAAATATATCAACTCGTGTGATATCTAAATTATAATTCTTATACTTCTGTTAAAAAGGTGGAGGCCGAAATGCGATTAACCTTACTGCTGTTATGCTGTCTGGTACAGAGTGTAACCTGGGCAGGCGAACTGCCAAAACCTGTTGGTAAACCCATTTTAACGATTTACGGTAATATAGAAAATACCAATGAAAATGGAAAAGCAGTGTTTGATCTCGCCAGCCTTGAAAAACTGGGCATGGTAAGCTTTGAGACGACCTCCCCCTGGTATAATGGTCGAACTAAGTTTGAGGGGGTTCCGATGCGTAAACTCATGGATTATGTGGGTGCAAAGGGTACTAACATTAATGTTATTGCGCTCAATGATTACTCAACCGTCATCCCGCTCAGCGACTTTAAAAAATACAACGCCATACTTGCTTTGAAGGTGAATGGCGAATATATGCGCATCCGCGATAAAGGTCCATCATTCATTGTATACCCCTATGACAGTCTTCCTGAGTTGAATAATCAGATTTATTACTCGCGTTCAGCATGGCAGGTTAGCAAAATGAAGATTGAATAGCAGTTCAGGAGAACATAATGAACAGGATACTGGTTGGTATCATTTTTTCTCTTTTTATCACGACAGGATATATTGCATTCCTTGTTTACGATCGCCAGCAGGAATTGCAAAAACTGACTCAGTACACCGAGTCCTGGTCCGTGGCTCAACTGGTATCCGAGTATTACCGCTTTGAATCATGGCTTGGTCTATACGCAACCGATACCGATGACGTTACGATAGACCAGGTCCGCATGCGTCTTGAAATTATGCTCAGTCAGGGCGATTTAATGAAGGGGGGGGATTTAGGTCGCTACATTGACAGCGATAAAACGCATCAGGAGCTCGCTTTACGCTTAGAAAATATACTGAATTATCTGGATAGCCATCTTGAAAACATGAGCCATGCCGAGTTACAGGCCTACCTGAAAAATATGCATGAGCTCGATGCGCCGCTCAGCCAGCTTTCTGCCACGGCATTAACAAAAGATATTAACACGGTTAATGAATCCAACACAAAAATACAGATCCTTTATTATATTTATTCCGCGCTTTCATTGCTACTGGTGATCCTAAGCTTTATTCTTGGCTTTTTAATGATCTACCAGAATAAAAATATTCTCAAAGCGCACATGCAGGTTAAAAGCCTGGCTGACGAACTGCAAATATCAAAAGAAACACTGCAAATTCAGAATGCGAAGCTGGAATATGATGTTTATCATGATTCCCTCACTGGCATGAAAAACCGTCTGTTCTTCTGGGACGATCTCAACAAAATTAATCTTCAGGCGGATAAAAACCATACGCCTGTCACGGTTATGTTATTTGATTTAGACCGGTTCAAAGAGGTCAACGACACTTATGGCCATGATACCGGCGATTTACTGTTGAACCAGGTATCCCGACGTCTCACCTCAATGAGCAGCGCTTCTGATACGTTTTACCGGTTGGGCGGAGACGAATTTGCCCTTCTGTCCAGTGGCTTGACCGAAAACGCGGCAATTTCGCGCGCCAAAGAAATCAGCGATCAGATCAGCCAGCCTTATACGATTAATAACCAGCTGATAAAAATTGCGACCTGCGTGGGTATCGTTTTATCGGATAATGAACGACGCTCTGACTTTCTGTATAAATTTGCCGACCTGGCCCTCTACGAAGCGAAAAAAGCCGGTTCCCAGCAGATAAAAGTGTTCCGTCAGTGGATGCTGCAAAAATTGCAGGAGAGCAGAACCCTTGAACATGACATGGCACTGGCGCTCGATCACAATGAGTTTGTGGTTTATTACCAGCCGATTGTCGATTCATTCAGCAATGACATTTACGGCTACGAGGCGCTTATTCGCTGGATGCACCCGGTAAAAGGGATGCTGTCGCCTGATTACTTTATCTCTGTCGCTGAAAAAACCGGGATGATCAACGCGATCGGCAAAATTGTGCTTGAGCTTGCCTGCCGGGAAGCGGTCTCCTGGGCGGTTCCGGCAAGGATCTCGGTGAACGTCTCCCCTATCCAGTTGGGTAATAAATCGTTTACGACGATGGTGCAGACCATCCTGAAAGAGACAGGGTTACCGGCTAACCGGCTTGAGCTGGAGGTGACAGAGTCTTCGCTCTTCAGTGACAGCACGATGCCGATTACGATCCTCAAAAAGCTGCGTTCGCTGGGTGTGAAAATTTCCATCGATGATTTCGGCACGGGATATTCGTCGCTCTCCAGATTGAGTGAGCTTAATTTTGATAAAATCAAAATAGACAAATCCTTTGTGAATCCGATATCCACGCAAGATGATGCGCTTAATATCGTCAAACTGATTACCGGTATGGCGAAGAGCCTGAATATGAGCGTGATTGCCGAAGGTGTAGAAACCGAAGCGCAGCTTGAACGTCTGCAGGCCCTTGGCTGCGATCTGGTGCAGGGATACCTGTTTGGAAAACCACAGCCGGAGATTGACAGAAAGATTAGATGCGGTTGAAATGGCTTGCGGTTGCTTCTGGCCCAACACCATTTAGATGACAGCGAATCAAAGGTTAAAAAATGAAAAACACCGTCCCGGAATATACGCCTGTTGATTTATCTCGTTGGGCAAGGAAGGAGCATTTTGAAGTTTTTCAGTCGTTTGCTGAATGTACCATCAACCAAACGGTTCTGATCGACATTACCGTGCTGCGAAAACATATTAAAACGGTTGGCTGGAAGTTTTACCCCACTATTATTTTCCTCCTCTCTAAAATCATGAACCGGCATCCTGAGTTCCGTATGGCCATGAAGGACAATGAGCTTGTCGTATGGAATGAAATTCATCCCAGCTATACCATTTTCCATCCCGAAACGGAGACCTTTTCGTCATTGTGGAGCCACTACGATGGCAATATGCAACACTTCCAGAACACGTATGCAGAAGATACGGCGCGCTATGGCCATAACCTTTCCTACTGGCCTAAGGAAGAGTCCCGGGAAAATGTCTTTTTCGTATCGTCTATTCCGTGGGTAACCTTTACCAACTTTAATATGAACATTGCGCATATGAAGAACTTCTTTTCACCTATGTTCACGTTTGGAAAATACTATGAACAGGATGGGAAAGTATTGTTGCCTATGGCGGTGCAGGTACATCACTCGGTGTGCGATGGTTTCCATGTGGCGAGGATGTTTAATGAGTTGCAGGAGATGTGTGATGGGTTGCCAAACCAGTCTGGGGAAGTTAATGGTTGATGCACTAATGTCTCTTTGAAATAGAAATTTGAGGAACCTTATTTAAATAAATGATGCAATAACAGGAGTCGAGCCAAGCCGGTTTAATCCAGTATCTGGAAGGTATCTGAGTATACGGCCGTCTCCCCTTGACCAATTTTATTCAGCACCAGACCGTTGTTGAGCGTGATCACGTCCCGTTTATTCACGCCCGTAGCCTCTATATGCAGATTGCTGCGTGACGACGATACATTCGGAGTTGAATATTATCAAAGAAGCAGAAGTGTCTAGATTATCCTTAGCGATCCAAACGTCTGAGGCGTAGTAGCCATTCCTGTCTGTTCATGTCATTTCTACTTTTGCATCGGTAAGAGGCCAGTCGCCTGACTAACAGTCATTTTCTCCCAGGGCTTCGTAGTCGGGCCGGGTAGATTTTACGTGAAACCTGTAAGCCCAGGCCAGACCGTCACGTCTCCTTGCGACATACACACCCGTTCTTCCAAGCCACATCATATCCAGCAGCCCGCTTCACATGGAGACGGTACGCTGCATCACCATTGATGAGAGCGTCTGACGGCAAGACAAACACGCGTAATCAGGTTGTCAGGTTCAGCGTTTCCCCTTTCAGACCGGTGGCGTCCCCGGTAGTTTACTGGCGGTGCCGGAAACTAAGGCTATGGTAAATCACCTGCTTTTAACAAGACGATTGCCTGGTCAAGCTGCTTGTAGAGTTTGTGTCTCAAATCGTCTAACTCGTCATTTTCCCGGATTAGAGGTATTCCATTTTTATGGAGAATAATATCGTTAAATGAGCCCATCCCACCGTAGAGTTTTTTCAAGGAATAAATGGATGACTCGCAATCAACATCGAGCTCGATGGCTAATTTTTCGAATGTTTTTGCCCAGGAATCCTCATCGTTTGAGGAGAGGATTTTGATGATGTCAGTTACCGTTTTCTTTATTTCATTTTTCATCTCAAACCACCACTTCCAAGTATCTTAACGCCAGGTATTTTCCACGGGGTAGGTACTACAACTTGCTCAGAGCCACCGGAGTAAAGGTCTGTTTGATAACCTACTTCTCCAACATATACTTTCGTTCCCGCGGGTATTTGAATTTCGTGATAGCTATCAAGAGGAGATTCTCCCCCAGTAGGCCATTTAGGGAGCAGAGCCTTATCTATTCTGGTCTGGAGCACTCCCTGAGGTTGTTCATAACCGAAAAACTGCCCCAACGGTCGGCCTTCAATACCACCTCTGTAAAAACTCGTATCTGTTGATAGCGTGATCTCTTTATATGTACCACCGGAGAAGGTTTCAGCCAGCTCTTTAGGTAATGGTCCGGGTTTTATCATCGAGTATTCACCCTCGACTTTTCCCAGAACATGAAGATTGCTAAGCTCACTCGCCGTACCCAGTCTGCCCAGGCCAAGACCCGCAGCAACAGAAGTACCAGCAATAATCAGCCCTTTATTGTCCATAACCTGATCGTAACCCGCCGGCGCATCACCACCGAGCTGCTGCGCGGTCTGACGGAATCCCTCAATATTGCCATTATAGATCCCGCCCGCGGCCAGCAACCGACCTGCAGTTTTGCTATTGATGGTTTTTGCGGCCTGGGCGTGTTGAGCCGGGGCCGCATGGCTGACCTGATATCCCGGGCGTTTCAGCTGCCGGGACAGGATGTGTCGGAGTCGGGTTTGAAGAAACAGAGGCAGGTCATTGCGAAGATCACCGGATGTCGTCAGCACGCCCGAAATGGCATAGCCGGAGATGTCTTTTCTCAGCAGAACGAGCTTTCCGGATTTGATATCGTCAAGCGTGTCACGGTATGCCATCCATGGATGTTGCCAGTGGTAGGATTTATACTGGCTGACAAACCGGGTGTAGCCCTGCGGTAAATTCCACTCCTGGATGATGCGGTTTGGCAGCGCAGTATTTGCGAGGTCTCCTGCCGCCGTATCTGGGTGAATAATGTAAGGAATATCCTCAAGGTAGATATCCTCCAGTGACATTGCCTGGTTGTGATGAAGCATAGAGTCCCTTTATGCTGCCGTTAGGTGCCACATTATTGCTCATTCCGGACACCTGGCAAAGACCCAATATAGCAGGCCATGACCGGTTGTATGGCTCTAAGCTACGGTTCTGCACGCCAGGAAGAAAGCGCACTGCTGCGGAAGATGAAAGACAGCCCAGATTAGCGCCCCATCCGAACGCACATGATCACGAAGATCTGTTGGTTGTTGAACCACGGTTCGGGCAAGCCGAACAGGCATACCGCGAGCAACTTGCAGGTAACGGCCGGAGCCTGCAAACGCTGTGTGAGATTATCGACGTGAAAAAATGGGAAATTAATCAGGCTGCCGATCGCTACATCCGCTCACATGAGGAGGTGCAGCGCATCAGCATCCGTAATCGTCTGAATGATTTTATGCAGGCGCACGGCGCGGAGCTGGCCGCCGCCCTCGCCGCTGAACTGATGAATTATTCCGGGCAACACTCCGCCGTTCAGCGCTGCGGCATGCAGCACTCACTCGACTATCTGCGCGAGGCGCTACAGCTCTGGCTGTCCGCCGGTGAAAAAATCAATTATTCGGCGCAGGATAATGACATTTTAACGGCCATCGGATTCAGACCTGACGCGGCTTCGTGCGATGATAGTCGTGAAAAATTCACGCCTGCACAGAACCTGAATTACACCCGCCGCCGTGCAGAACTGGCCGTGCAGTAGTCCGCTTAAAATCCCCGAAAATCCCGCCATTTTTACGTATAAAAGCCATGCATGCATAGGTGCATGGTTTTGCATGCGTTTTAACGACACTGAATTCCCCGCCAGTGCCAGCACTGGCGTACCCTGAGGCCGATCTTGCACCTGCATTAAAAGCGTCCCCTTAAGCGTGCAGGCGGGGCGGGGAGAGCATTGCGCGCTAAGATACGTAATTAAATTTTTTTATACAGACCTTCAAGTCCTTTTAGTGACAAGAACTGAGAAGGTTTCGCTTTTTTTAATCCCCCCTGGTAATTTAAACGCTCGGTAGAATTTATTAATACCACAGCTTTTTTTGCCCTAGTGACCCCAACATAATGAAGATTCAGGCATTGCTCATATTGCGAAAAAACCTCATCAAAACAACCCTTTATATACTCTCTCCGTGGTAATATCCAATCATAAAGATCTAAATGAAAAACAAAGTCGAACTCTAGTCCTTTAGCTTTATGTAAAGTCATTATTTGTAACTCATCATCACCAACTGGCAAGTAATTATTTAGGGAAGGTGCGAATAAGCAGGTCATTTCTTCCCAAGCTGACTCGCTGATT
>ERZ808227.2-NODE-2-length-67401-cov-587.899860_pt1 | contig 67401 bp, 97 predicted proteins | sample MGYA00521246_ERZ808227 | MGnify/ENA primary metagenome ERZ808227 (study PRJEB31515, sample SAMN02934712) | indoor metagenome | biome: House; feature: Kitchen Counter; material: surface | place: USA: Illinois | collected 2012-02-11 ... | reverse complement strand
GCGCATCCTGAATGAGACACCACAGTTATGACCGAACAGAACAACACTGGCGGGGTGGTGATCCCCGCAGACCAGACAAAGCACCTGAGCTACGTGCTGCGTCAGGTACTGGGTGGGCCTGAGATGATGGCCTTCCATGAAGGCGGCGTGGTGTGTGCGATTGAGCTGCACAAAGATCATCGCCGGGTGTTAGAAGGCTTACTGAAATTACTGCAAGGAGAAGTGTGATGACCGCTATTGTGACAGGTATGTATATCTTTGCCGGCTTCCGCGACAAGCTGGTGGCCGTGGAATCAGACGGCAATGAGTCAGGTGCCGAGACGATTAAGTCGGCGCTGGGCGGCGGGGAGATCGAGTGCGCGGTAACCATCTCTGGTTATGCGTTCTCGGCAGAACGTGTGGCCGACCGGGTGTATGACGAGAGCAGCGAGCCTGGCCCGGGCGTCTGGGAGTATGAGGTGGCCGAAGAACTCGGGCGCTGGTTGGCGGATTATGTTTTGAGTGAAGGCGAAGCGCCGACGGACATGGAGTGGGAAGATGAGGTCGAGCGTCGCACCCGCCAGTTTATAGCACGGTCGGCCTGAATTCAGGCCAATGCGAGGTGAGTATGGCAGTGACGTACAGTATTCACAGCGGCACGCCGGGAGAGATCCCGGTGGAGCACACGGCACGCAGTGTCGACGCTGCTAAAACTGAATACCGTCTGTGGGTGATACAGGCATCACGGATCGGTAACACGTACGAGAACTCTTTCATGGACGTGGTGGATAGCCGGGGCAATGAGCACCGCTACGTTCCGGGAAGATGCGTAGGATCATTAAGGAGAGTGTGATGGAACTGGATTTGAACAGAGACTTCCTCCCGATGGGAGACCTGATCATCTGGCTGGATCAGATGGGCAAGACTGACCTGACGGTTCTCGATGAGGACGAAGCGCAGCTCTACGAAGAGGTGCAGCAGGCGGTGCTGATGGCCAGCCACATGGATGTGCTCGACGAGTTCGTCAGCTACGACCGCATCGACACATACTTAGACCAGCAGCTCGAGGATATGTACGGCAAAGAGGCAGTGGATTTTCTCGGTCAGTGGATGGACTGGGAGCGGTGTCACGAGGCGCTCGAGATGGACTGGGGTACCGTGACCATCGGCGAGCATGACTGGTGGTACCGTAAATGATCGTGAAGGCATACGGTATTGAGATACGCAACGTCACCGGCGGCCACTATGACTGGACGTTCTCGTGCAACGGTAAAGAATATCGTGGGTCGCTGAGTGATATGAAAACGCAGGCGTTAGCAAGCGCCTGTGCCAAACAGCATGGTAAGAAAAAGCGAGGTGCCAAATGAGCCAGTACAGCAATCAGATTCAGCAGCATGTCTATAACAACCTGGGCGAGATCGAGGATCAACTGGGCGAAGTAACCGTCAACAATGTGCAGGACGAGGTTCGCCGCACGCTGGAAGAGAACGACTTCTATCCGCCAGAGTTCAGCTACAACAACGAACTGCTGGACATCATCGTCGACCGTGAACTCGAGGATCCTGACTACGTGTGCTTCGATGGGATCGAGAGCGCGATGGAAGCGGTCAAGCGTGAAGCCGAGGCCATCGTGGACGCTACCTACCATGCGTACCTGAGCGCTGCTCTGGACGAGCTGGAAGAAGCGCTCGATGACGGGGTGGACATCCTCGAGAGCATGGGGCTGGAGGTTGAGAGCATCAAAGGTGGTGATGCCGGGTATGGCGACTGTGTGCACAACGAAGAACACGATGTGGGTACCGGCGGCAACATGTTCCTGTGGCGCACCTACAACGTGGCGCAGATCGACATCAACGGCATGTCATTCACGCTGTCACTGGAAGAACCGGAAGAGGATGACGAAGATGATCAAGAAAGCTAATGAGGTAAAACGCTATCACAAAAAGACGGTAGAACAATTCATGATGTACCTGCAAGACATAGGGCTTTCGGTTTACGGGCCTAGTATGACTTTGGAGGGCAAAGAACTGCCAGCACTAATGGACTATGATGCCGAACACATTGTAGCCCGACGCAAACATATTGACAAAGATACCTTATGGTCTTCGGAGGATGTGAGTGGCTGACGAAGACGCAAAGGCCCGGGCTGAATGGCTCAAGCCCTACCGCAAGGTAATGATGTTCCCGGCCACCAGCATATCGATCGAGGTGACTGGCCGGGAGCAGCCGATGTGCAAGCAGATAGCGGAGGCCATCGACATCATGGTGACCTTCATGCTGTGCAATAAGATCCACGGCAACAGCAAGAAGGCAATGCAGGCCTGCGCCCGGGAGCTGATGAAGCGGGTGAAGGACAGGCACAACTACTACTTCCTGCAGGAAGTATCGAAGGCCTGGCTACCGGATGCCCAGCTCAGGCAGAAGGTGCGACAGATGAAGGAGGCCGAAGCGAAAGCACAGGTCGCCATGAAGCGCGCCGGCGACTGGCCAGCGTGGATGGACGAGGAATAACTGGCCTGAATTCAGGCCGAATAAATACTGTAAGGGTACCCAGCGGTGCCCTTCGTACGATATAAAATTCAAGGAGTTGTGATGGACAATCGAATGAACAAGGTACAGTACAATGACTGCGTGCTGTACATCACCGACCGGGATCTGAATGACGTGTTGCTGAACGGCCCAGCGTACCCGGTGGTGCAGAAGCCATACCTCGAAGTGCAGATGGAGAACTGGTACAGCGCTGACTTTCCAGAAGGCGTAGAAGATGTCGGGCAGATGTTGAACTTCCTGTGCGACAAGCTGTTCAACATGCCGCCGGCGATGCGTGACCGCAGCCACGAGGACGTTTACAACGTGGTGCCGGCAGTGTGGTTGACGTTCGGTGAGCTGCCGCCGGCGCTCGAGAAGGAGGCCATCGAAGAGGGGTTCGACCAGGACGATGACCTGCGCTACCTCGTGTACAAGCTGGCTACCGGGGAAGAGACGTTCACCACCAGCGAGTGCATCATGCGCAGCGAAGTGTTCTGGCATGGCACCTATGGCGTTAGCAACACAGCAGGTCAGGGCGTCTTAGATTTACACAGTGATCATTGGTTATTAGCCCTCATCGGGTAGGAGATTTTATGATAGTCAACCCAATCGGAAGAACAGAAGCAATCCGCGCGCTGAAAGAAGGCGACGTCATGTTCTGGACGTCACCGTTCATTAACCTGTCGACAGAGATGGCGCACCTGCAAACGTCGGCGCGTCGACTGGGTGTGAAGGTGGCGTGCACGAAAGTCCTGGTGGTCGCCGAGGGTGAGATCCCGGAGGCCATCATCAAGGTGGAGCGTATCGAATGAAATTCAGTCCGAAGGCGAAGAGCTTTCTCGAGCAGGGCATGAACCTGCACCGCATAGTTGAGGAACGTCTGCGTGTTGAAGCGCAGGCGTTGAAGATCAGTATGGCCCAGTACGAAGAGTCGCTGCTGGGTGAGATCCTCGACCGCGAGCTGGCCAACTGGCGGCAGCAGATATGGTTGCAGGAGACAGTGAACCTGCGGGAGTACCCGACAGTACACCGTCCTGATGGCAGCGTGAAGCGGGTATGTGTGTACATCAAAGGCCGCTGGGTTGGCGGCTACGATATCCGGGTGACGTTTGTCCAGGATGAAATCATTATCGAAGGAGTACAGTTACGTGAAGAGCCTGATTGTTCTGATGCTGGCGGCGCTGCCGGCGATAGCACAGAGCGTTGAGTACACGCAGTGTGACATTCGCATCGAGCTGGACAACGGAGAGAAGTTGCCGGTAGAAGAGAACGCCCTGCGGGTTACTGACCTGGGCCATGAGTATGTGGTGCACAGCGTGAAGCATCCGTACGTCAACCAGCCAAGCGGTGAGCTGGTGCACCGGGTTGCCGTCGGTGATGGCGTGGTGGTCGAGAGGTCGGAACCTAACGAGCATAACGGGTTTATCTATGCCCGTTCGAACGTGAAGGTGCCGGGGTATAAGCAGAGCTATGCGGTCTGGATGGACGGTGGCCTCATGCAGATGTTATGTAATTGACACAGGCTGACAAGCCGTCTACTATGGGAGGGTCAAACGCGAGGTGAATATGACTGAACAGGAACAGAACGACTTATACGATCAACGTATCGCAGAGTGGACTCAGCTCGACCGGGACGAACGCCTGCGCCGAGCTGCGGTGTATCAACAACAGTACCCGATGGGTGAGTACCTCTTCATGTATCGCAAGTACATGGAGCGAGGTATGGATCCCCTGGGTGCCTACCTCAAATGGATCTGGATAGACAAAGGTCTTTAATAAATTAAGGCCACCAGCTCGCAGTAGCCGGTGGCCTTCGCATAAGGTTTGTGACAACTATGCAAAAACAAGTATACGCAACGCTGGACAAAGCGCAAGCGATGGCCGAGTTTCGCGTCGGTCTTATGGGGCGACCGCTGTGGGTGTACGCAGTGGACGGTGGCTATTCCCTGACATCAAAGGGGCACCACCTGCGCCAGCCGCCGGCCGCGATGATCAGCGCCGATGAGTATGCACGTACTCGACCTCAGACTCAGCAGAACAGAGACGCATCTGCCGCGCCAGAGCGTGTGTACCGCGTGCTGTATTCGTTTAATTCCAACGCCTTCTCCCAGTTCTTCCAGAACGTAGACCCTAAGCTGCTGGGCCTGCTGATCGGGGAGCCGGGTAACTGTCTCATCATCAACGTCAGCCGCACGATGGACGGCGTGCAGGCACTGCGCCTCATCAACAGCCTGCGCCAGCACTCAGATGCGTTCGTCTGGTACAGCTTCATCTCAAAGAACACGATGATGGTGACCAACGGAGCCACGATGTTCGAGGCGCGCCAGCCACACTACAACGCTGACTACATTCATGCGGCGATGACCGCACCAAATAGCGAGGTGTCCCATGACTCATAAGAAAGAAACCAAACGCGACGTAGAGATCTCCCTGCAGCGAAGCAATCAGGACGACAAGAACGTGTCGTTCAGGGTGCGTCTGGACACGGGCCGTACAATCACGCTGACAATGTCGCCCTACTATTTTGCGCTGATGGTCACGGGCATGTCCGATGTGCCGGCAGAGATGACGCTGCGCAATGTCGAGGTGGTCGTCGCCCCACGCGGTACGGAGCGGGGAGGTGACTGATGGCCACACTGATGCCGCAGTTAGCGGTAGCCTATGCCCATCCCGGGAACCGTCGTCCACGCGGTAAGGTGTGGGAACAGATCAAGTGGCAGGAGTTTCAGGCATACCGTCGTCGTGAAGAACGTGCACGACGTGCTCGCGGAAAGTGGGGCTATGAGCCTGACCTGCCAGAAGGATGTGCTGGATGCGCCATTGGCAAGCGCTGGCTGTGGCGAGAGGACGTTGCCCTACGGGAACAGTTCGAAGGTGGCTGGTCACTCGAGGCTATGGCCGCAGCACATGAGCGTACGTTCGGTGCCATCATTGCGCGTCTGGAAAAGCTCAAGTATCTGCGCCGCGCCCCATTCACACCGGGGAAAAGCCAGACAGTAATCTACAGTTTCATTGGTGCGAAGTGTGCCGGCAAGCAGCCGTACGCAGTGTATGCCCGGATGAACAGGAATAAGCAGTGGCGGGAGGTGACCGATGCCCAAGGTTAAGCTGGTGATGAAACGCCTGCGAGATGTCCAGCCAGGCGATGTGTATGTGGGGCGTGGTGGCTGGCAGTCAGTGTCGTCAGCACGTGAGGTACTCGAGGTAAGGCCATCGTTTAAGAAGCCCGGGAAGATGTCGCTGGTATACCGACTGGATGGTGCTGCCCTGAACTACGGTAAGGTGCGGCGCTGGCCGGACTTCTATGTCATCTGCTTAAAGGATCCATGCACGTGTTCCAGCATGGATTACTGCGAGAGATGCCTGTTACTAATGAGCAAGAGGTAGTCATGGATAGAGAAGTGGTAATCAGCCGTGAGGTTATGAAGATGCTAGAGCAGCACGAGAGGCAATTGCAGTCCGTACTGCAAAGTCAAACGGCACAGCTCGAGAGGGTGCTGCACCAGCACGAGCATCGCCTGGCCGAGATTATGCTGGCCGAGACACCCGTCCTGCAGGACGTGGTGCTGGGCGGTATGCAGCGCTGGCTGCAGGCGATCATCACAGAAGAGGCTGGCCTGGCTGACGCAGAAGATGCGCGTTGCCTGCTGCGTATCGTTAACCGTATGCGCAATACCATCTCTACGGAGGGGAAACTGTGACTGATAAGAATTTCATTGACCTGTCCACCGAGATAATGCTCGACGTCATGTTAAAAGGGCAGGCGAAGATTAGTGTTCGAGACTTCATTGCAGTGGCTAAAGAAACGGATCCATTCGAGTTGGCGCACTTCATTGAAGGCAATGATTTACAGCTTGTCGTAGTTCGTAAGGAGGGGGTGACTCGTGGCCAAAAGTAAGACAACGCCGGAAGGCAAGGTGAAGGAAAAGATTGACGCACTGCTGACTCAGCACCATGCCGAGTGGCTAAACCCGGCGACGTGGGGCATGGGCGAATCAGGCAAGTCCGATAAGGTAGTCTGTGCCTACGGCCATTACATCGCCATCGAGGCGAAGGCCGGGAAGAACCAGCCGACAGAACTGCAACGTGCCGCGCTACGAGCCACGTTGGATGCCGGCGGCAGTGCTTGCGTCATCAATGAAGAGACGCTGCCGCACCTGGCCGTAATGCTCGACCGTCTGAAAGATGATGAGCGTCATGGTATCCGCTCGATGAAAACGGTCATCCAGCCTGACCATGTGAACATCTTCCAGGAAACAGTATCCCTTAACCCCGAGGACTTCGAATGAAACTGAACCATTCCAACTATGTATCCCTGGTAAATGATCTGGTGAGCACCTTCGGTAACCTGCCATCATTCGCCAGCGAAACCGAAGTGCGTGCCAACATCGAGAAGCTACTGTACATCCACGGTGTCGGTATTGATCATGTGCCCGCACCAGTAGATGGCGACCGCAATGAGTTCGCGAATCACCAGCCGGTCATCGACATGTGCGAGCACGTTATCAAAGCGGCGGCGCGCGCGGGCATTGAAGGTAACGAGATGTTGACCCTCAAAGCCAACGTGCTGAACGTCGCCGATCGCATGAGCGCTAGGATTCTGTCGCTGCGTACCGCGGTGTCGAACCGTGAGGCTGACTTGAGAGAAGCACGTGGCCAGCGTGTCCCGAAAGCTGGACGGTTAGCTCCGGTCGCAGGACTGGACGATGCGTACTCATCCCTGCGCCGGGTACTGGATGCCGCATACGACCAGGCGGCCACCGGCAAAGGAGCTGAGCGCCACGCTAACGCACGTTCGTTTGAGTCCCAGCCGATGCAGAGTATCTCGGATTTGCTGGGCGACAACCACGGTCTGCTGTTCCAGGCGGTCAAAAAGATTCAGGAGTCCACACGCCTGCCGCACTATCGCCGGCGCGAACGTAAACTGCTGGGTGCCATTAACTACATTGCCGGTGCGATCATCTTTGATGTGAACCACTCGGCCCCGGAGGAAACTGATGCCGCGGATTGATGGTGCTGACCAGGTTATCGCTGGTCTGGAAGCGAAGATCGATAAGCTGGTTGCCGACAACAAAGCGCTGCGTGAAGAGAACGCGCAGCTCAATGACGAGCTGGACGCCATCTATGCAGAGCCGCAATGGTTCTCGCATCGTGGTGACTACCTCGTTATCGTGGCGGTCGTCTGCATCCTGGCGGCCGCCGGTTATTACGTGGGCAAACTGAGAGGGTGGTGGTGATGACCCAGAACTTACCCGACGCGCCGGTACCACGGCGCAAACAGATCCTGCCGGAAGGTGTCATCCGGGCGAAGGATAACGTCGACGACTTCTCGTTCTCGCAGAAGAGCCGGCAGTCCGAAGCAGAGCACAACATGGGCTACTACCTGGCCGAGCTGAACAACCGCAATCAGGAGCTGGAGAATCTGGTTGAGCAGCAGGACAAAGACCTGGCCGCCCTGCGCAGGGAGAATGCTGAACTACGTGAGCGCAGCATGAAGGTGGTGACCGCAGCCGTGCCGCCGGCGCTCCATGACTTTAGCAATGCGTCACGTATTGCTCGCCAGCGCAAGCTACTGGAGGACAAAGACAGTGAGCTGAATCACCTGCGCAATCAGGTTAACCATCTCAATGGCGAATACTCTACGGTTGCCCAGCAGCGTAATGAAGCACGTGAGCTGCTGCGTACATCACAGGCGCAGCTTGACCTGGTACGGGATGAAAGTCGTATGCAGCGGTCACGTTTGGACATAGTTACCAATCACCGGGATGCGTGGCGTTGGGCGGCAGTCATGTTTGCGATAGCTTTTGTCGGCGCACTAATTTTAGGAGGGTGATGTGTCATTCAACCGTAAGATGACGATGGGCTTCCCGCCCGTCGTACTGGACTGGGAGACGATGTACGATCCCGCCGATAAGTACAGCCTCACCAGCATGACGTACGAAGAGTACGTCCGTGACCCCCGCTTCCAGGAGATCCTGTGTTCGTTCTACCTGCCGGAAGAGGGCGAGCACTGGTACGCTGTGGGGCACAAGAACATCGCCGCTGAGCTGCGCGCCCTGCGCCTGCATGAGTGCGCGGTGGTGGCACATAACTGCGTGACTGGAGATCACGAAGTGCTAACCACTGCAGGTTGGGTACGCTTCGACCAGCTCCAGGATGGTGTTGAAGTATTACAGGTCGATGTGAGTACAGGTGAAGGGAGCTTTGTAGTACCGAACAAGGTTATCCGCAACTCGTATGAGGGTGAGATGCTGGCGTGGGATTCGCGTTATCACAAAGGTATCTATACCCCAGCACATCGTTTTTACTACAGCACTCCCGACCGTCATGACTGGCGGGAAAAGACCGCAGAAGACATCTCACAGCTTGGGGCTAACAATGTTTACTTGCCGGTAACATACTGGCGGGAGGGGAAAGGTGATCAGTTACCTTTACCGCCAGAAGGCCTGCGCTTGCTCGAGGCGGTGCGAGCTGACGCACGGATAGAAAAAGGGCACATCAAGTTTCACATTAAGAAGCCTCGTAAAATTGAACGGCTTAAATGGTTATTGGATGTACTGGATATTTCATACTCTGAACGTCAGACCCCACGCGACACAGTGCATATAGGGTTGCACCACGGCCCAATAGTTAATGTCATCGTTAACTATCTGACAGAAGATAAGAGCTACCCCACGGCCGTACTCGAGCTACCATTATGGCAGCGTAAGGTTCTGGTGGACGAGATGCGGTACTGGGATGGGCATTCTCCAGAACGCGGTGAGGGCTTTAGTGTATCGTCTGCAAAAGCTGCTGAGATTGAACTATTTACACATCTGGCGCGGTCATGCGGTTTTATGGTTAGCGCTGTGAGTTATGATCAGCCTAACACACGTGGGTACAGTCGCCCAGATGGTGTCTTGTCATCGTTGTATATCCGGGATAAAGCGCGAGTCAAGTTACAGTATGCTCCCGAACGTATACACTTTAACGGTACCGTATATTGTGTGAACGTCCCCACGGGTGCATTCCTTGTACGTCGTAATGGTGCCGTATGGGTAACAGGTAACTGTAACTTCGACGGCTTCATCCTGCGCGATGTGCATGGCATCGAAGCCGCGGAGTACATCTGCACCCTGGCGATGGCTAAGCCCCACGTCGGGGCTAAGCAGTCGGTAAGCCTGGCCAAACTGGCAGAGCTTATTGGCCTGCCGGCAAAGGGTAAGGAAGTCGAGAACGTGATGGGTATGCGGCTCGAGGACTTTACCCCCGAAGGGTTGAAGCGGTACGCCGCGTACGGCCAGCGCGATGATGAGTTGTGCTGGGGGATCTTCATGAAGTTCCGGTCGTTCTGGGATGACATGAGCATGGAGATCATGAGCGACACCATCCGCTGCGGCGTGGTACCACAGTTCCAGGTGGACGTGCCGCTCCTGCAGGGGTACCTGCCGCTGCTTGAGAAGCGTCAGAAGGATCTGGTTGACGAGCTGGCCAAAGACTTCGGCATGAGCGGTGAAGAGATGTCGAAGGCGCTGGGCAGTAACCCGAAATTCGCAGCGTGCCTGGAACGCCTGGGTGTTGAGCCGCCGACGAAGGTGTCGGAGAAAACGGGGAAGACCTCGTTCGCTTTTGCTAAGACGGACATGGGGTTCAAGGAGCTGCTCGAGTCCCCGGATGAACGTGTTGTCACCCTGTGCGAAGCGCGCATGGGTAACAAGTCATCCATCGGTGCCAGCCGCGCGCAGCGGCTCATTGACATCGGCCGCCGCGGTCGACTGCCGATGCCCCTCGATGCGTTCGGTGCCGGCACCAGCCGCTGGACTGCGTTAGGCGGCCAGAAGATCAACTGCTTTACGCCCGGTCATGAGTTGCTCACACCTGATGGGTGGGTTGCGGTCGAGGATTATATCCCTGGGACACCGTTAGCGCAGTGGTGGCCATCCGGGAAGATTAACTTTGACCTGAACCCCGGGTGGCTGGTGAAGCCTTATAGCGGGGACGTCATTGATATTGATGCACCTATGGTGTCCGCAACGGTGACGCCTGACCACCGTCTGTGCTATGTGTCTCAGGCTAACGGGCAAATCGTGCATCGCACTGCGCAGTGGTTGGCAGAACACTCGGGGATGGACAGTATACCTGTCACAGGCATCGTGGACACAGAGGATGCTCCTGTACTCGATGCAGAGTTGAGGTATTTAGTGGCACTACAGGCTGACGGTAGTGTGACGAAATCAGGCGCGCATATCTTCGGCTTTCGTAAGCCCCGAAAGATAGCGCGGTTGACGGAGATACTGGATAGTTTTGCCCGGGGTTCGTACCGTAAGATGGAAGGACACACCACATATTTTGGGTTGACTAAGAAAGCACAGACGTCGTTTATTGCACAGACAGGTAAAGGCTTTGGCCCGTGGTTGCTGAAACTTAGTGCGCGACAGTTGAATATCATATGCGATGAGGTACGGTTCTGGGACGGTAACGCGAACAGCAATAACGGTATGCTGGAATTTAATGCTGCAGACAGGGTACAAGTATTGTGGCTGGATACGGCGCTGCGGCTCTGCGGCAGACGTGGTGCAGTCTATGAGTATCCGAGACATGCCGGGTATGATGCTGTGCACAGGCTGTATGAACGTAAGTCTCCGTGGGGTAGTGTTGACACCTCGCGGCAGGTATCTCGTGTGGCGTATGAAGGGCTGGTTTACTGCCCGAAAGTGGATGCGGATACAGTAGTGGTGCGTCACAGGGGGCGCATCTTTATGTCGCCGCAATGCCAGAACTTCCCCAAACGTGGTGGCGACATCACCCTCCGGCAGTCCATCATGGCCCCGCCCGGGTATCACGTAGTCACCTGTGACCTTAGCCAGATTGAAGCGCGCCGTATGGCCGCACAGTCCGGGCAGTGGGATCTGGTTGAGCAGTTCAAACACGACCTCGACCCTTACTCCATCTTCGCCACTGAGCTGTACGGATACCCGGTATCCAAACACAATGGCAAAAAGAAAGAACGTAACGTTGGTAAAGAGTCCATCCTGTCCATGCAGTATGGTTCCGGCGGCCGCGCGTTCTGGCTACGTCTGCGTTCGGCATACAACATCTACCTCGAAGAAGATTTCTGTGTAGAGGCAGTATGGAAATACCGTCGCAAGTATAAGCACATCACAGATTTCTGGAACCGTTGTGACCAGGCCATCAAAGTGATGCGCTTTGGAGGTGAGTTCGCCTTCGGTGAGAATGATGCGTACCTGGCAGTGAAGGGCGGCATCTACCTGCCGGATGACTACTTCCTGAAATACGACCAGATAATCGAGGTTGAGAACAAAGAGACCGGCAAGCATGACTTGATGTACATGGACAGGACGAAGCGTTCACTGCGTCGTCTTTACCGGGGCATTGTCGCAAATAACGTGACACAGGGAAGCTCGGCACGTATACTCCAGAATCATATTAAGTGGCTGCGAGACGAAGGCATCTTCATGTGCGGGACAGTGCACGATGAACTGATCTTCCTGGTGCCGGACTACGACCTGGAGGAACAGTGCGCACTTATTGAGAGCACGATGAAGCGCGTGCCGGCATGGGCCGAAGGTACCCCTGTCGACTGCGAGCTGACCGTCGGCCCGAACTACGGTGACCAGTACGACTTGCCGATTTACCTCGAGGGTGGGTGCACCAAGCTGGGTGCCGAAGCTGTCATCCGCGAGCGTAAGCGGCAGGCGGCAAACTAAGCGAGGAACTATGCAAGAGATCAAACTCATCATCCACGAAGTGGACGGCCAGGTTAACCTGCGTATCGAGGGGATGCCCAGTGATGTGCACACCCGGCTGGCATCGCCGGCGCAGAACGTGACCGTCGCTGAGCGCCTGGCGCTGGTGGCGATGGACGCTACTGTCAATGCCCTCGAGGGCTTCGGCTTATCAGAGGGGGACGCTGTCAATGGGTAACATCATAATCAGTGGTACCGCGATCGAGAACCTGGCCGAAGCGCTGGGCGTCGACTTTAATAAGCAGCACAACAGCGGGTACATGGGGCCAGACAACGAGCGCGGTCTGTTCGTCGAATGCGTGGCTGACAATGCTGGTTGCATCACGAACTTCCTGGACGACAATGCGGAGCTGTACATTGTCGACGAGGATAAGTTCGTAGCGGCCTTCGTCGGCACCTTGCTCACGTACCGGGAGTTCGAGCGGGAGGTGGAGGATGCGCAATAAGATCCTCATCACTCCGCAGGAGATGAAGGATGTGCTGGCGAATCCGCATGGCCACGATGTAGTGTGGCCAACCGCGGCAGACAAAGCACTGGCGCTGTCGTTCACGAAGATTGAAACCTTTGAGACGTGCCCCCGCCAGTACGCTGAGAAGTTCATCTGGAAAACGGTACCGTACAAAGAGACGCCTACCACCCGCTGGGGTAACCAGGTGCACAAGGCGATGGAAGATTACGTGCTGAATGGTAAGCCGATTACCGATAAGCAGATCAAACCATTCGCCTCTGTCGGTGATGCCCTCATCGCCAAAGAGAACAACCTGCACGACCGCGGCATTCTGGTGCGGCCGCTGTTCGGTGAGCAGGAGTGGGCGTGCGACCTGACCATGCGTGAGCATAGCTGGTTCGATAACAACGGCGTGTTCCTGCGCGGTAAGGCTGACTGCGGTATGGGTACGCAGAACACCCTGTTCTTGTATGATTACAAAACGGGCCAGGGCAGCAACCCCAAACCAGAACAGCTCGAGCTGATGGGGCTGATGGCAATGGCACAGAGCAACCTGGTACCGCCGACCGTTAAGAAGATTGACGGCACGCTGCTGTATCTCGAGGCGCGCAAGACGGTACCGTTCTCGATGCCCACCGTCGAGTACAAAGAGCGCTGGGTGAAGTGGGTGAAGCGTGCGTTCGTCATCCTCGATGCGTACCAGCGCGACTCCTTCCCGGAGAAACAGAGCGGCCTGTGCCGCAAGTGGTGTGACTGCTTTGACTGCCCGTTCAATGGGCGCAATGCAGACGGTACTGACAAGTGAACGTGTTCGATGAGCTGCGCTTAGTGCAGCTCCAGCAGGACGTCGATGAGTTGAAGTTCATGGTAGGCATACTGCTGGCCGCCATGTTCCGGCACGATGACACGCTCCTGCGGGAACCCGAAGCGATCATGGATTTGATGGAACACTTTACCAACGAGGTGATAGTCCGTGGCAGAGAACGAGGAAACAGTCGACCCGTTAGTGCAGCAGATGATCAAGAGCGATGCGCTGATCGCCGCACTGGGTCAGGTACGCGACGACCTGCGAAAGCAAGCCAACCAGATCGACGCCGTGATAAACATGGCGTCAAAGCTGGACGAAGTAACGGGCATGGCCGACGCACTCCAGGGCGGCGTCGCCGCATCGAAAGGTAGGCTGATTAACCTGATGAAAAAGATGTACCCGGAGCTGGCCAACGCCAGCGATGAAGAGATTATCAAACGAGTAGGAGGCATGAAGTCGTGAGCCGCGTTGTCTTTACCCCTGAACTTGTGCGGGAGCTGATCGATTATGACCCTGAGACTGGGGTGATGACGTGGCGGGAGCGCCGCGCACAGTTGTACCTCGACCTGGTGCCGGGGATCACAATGGAGGCGGCGCTGTCCCGCGCTGGCCGATTCAATATGACATGGGCTGGCCGGGAAGTTGGTACCGACCAGGTGTACAAGAGCGTCAACCGGCGCGTGCGCATCTCGTTCGGTAGTGGCATCACTGCCGTACGCAAGAACGCCACCACGGTAGCGTGGATGCTGGGTGCTGGCCGTGAGCCGCAGCCTGGCAAAGAGGTGATCACCTGGGACGGTAACCCCCGGAATTTAGCTGCAGAAAATATCGTCGAAGTTTCAACGCCTGTCCGGTACATACTGGAGAACCCAGCAGCCGGGTTGATTCAGCGTCAGGACGGTAAGTGGACGTGGGTTATCAACCACACGAACAACCGTCTGCGCGGCACCGGCGAGGGCTATGATGATAAGCCTGCCGCCAGGGCAGCGCGCGATGAGAAGCTGGCTGAGCTGGGACTGGGCGACATCACCCGGTTAAGCGATGTGATCAATGGCAAAGATTGAGATTTACAAACAGAAGCTGCTGGTGGTTAACGGCACGCCAGCAGAACTGGAGAAGATCAGGACACTGCCGAAATACTGGGACTTGCCAAGCGGTGACGCAGTAGCAGTCCCCTGGACATACGAGGACTCAGCGTGGTTGACGGCAATGGGATACCCGTCAATCAGCCCGATGCCTCTGCAGTACGACTTCCCATGCCCACCGAACTGGACGGCAATGCGTCACCAGATACGCATCGCTGACTTCCTCATCCGCAACCGTCGCGGCTACTGCCTGGCGGGTACCGGTACAGGCAAGACCGCGAGCGTACTGTGGGCAGTGGACTATCTGTGGCAGCTCGGGCACATCAAACGTGTGCTGGTCTGCTGCCCGTTATCGGTCATGCTGGATGCGTGGGGGCCAACGGTACCGAAGCTCTTCTTCACCCGCCATGCGGTGGCTACCATCCGCGGCGCACCAGAGAAGAAGCGCCGGCTGGCGACGTCGGACACATTCATCCACGTCATCAACCCGGATGCCCTCGAGGGTGTGCACACGGAGCTGATGAACAATAACTATGATGCGGTCGTCATTGACGAGAGCACGATGATTAAGAACAAACAGACGAATCGCTGGGCGCTGATGAAGCCGCTGGTGGACAGAGCCACCTGGTCGTGGCAGTTGACCGGGACACCATGCCCACAGGGGCCACTCGATGCGTATGGCCAGCTCGCCATGTTCAACCGCTTCGAGGTGGTGGACGGGCGGCACATGTCATTTAAATACTGGCAGATCGCCACGCAGATTCAGCTCAATAAATTTAAGTGGGTGAACAAACACGACTGGCAGCAGACCGTTGCCCGTTACATGTGGCCTGCTATTCGCATCAACACCAGGGATTGTATCGACCTGCCGCCGCGCACTGACAACCGCCGGTGGATAGCACTGACGAAGTATCAGGAAGCGGCCATCAAGGCGCTGATCAAAGACCAGAACATCCGGCTCGGCGGTAAGGAAGTCACTGCCCCGAACCGCGCTGTGCTGATGAACAAGCTGGCGCAGATATGCTGTGGCGCTGTGCTGGACAAGGACGGCGAGCCTGTAGAGCTGCAGCCCACCAGACGCCTGGAGGAATGCAACTACATCATGGGCCAGGCCGAGGGCAAGGTGCTCATCTTCGTACCGTTCCGCGCCGCGGTGCAGACGGTGGCTGAGTACCTGCGCAAGCAGGGGTGGAAGGTAGCTACGGTGGATGGCAGTACGCCAGTCGGCCAGCGCCAGGCGATCTTCGACAAACTGCAGGTGCCCGGGCGTGAGGATATTGACGGACTGGTGGCGGTACCGCAGTGCATGTCGCATGGCGTGACGCTCACCGAAGCCGACAATGTTATCTGGTACGCGCCGGCACCGAGCAACGAGGTGTACCTGCAGGCGAACGCCCGTATGGAACGTAACGGCCAGTGCCGCAGTATGACTGTCACAGAGCTATGGTCACACCCGCGTGAGAAAGAATTGTATGACGTCATCGCGGGCCGTGAGAAGGGACAGTTGACACTACTCGACATTTGCAATAACCTTTTAAGAGGATGACAAGCGAGGTCAATATGAGCAACCCATTAGCAGATTTCACAACTGGCGATCTCGTCAGCTATTACGCAGAGTATCGCCGCCAGATTGATGCCATCACGGCAGAGGCCGATGCGAAGCTGGCGAAGCCGAAGAAGATGCTGGCCGCCCTCGAGGGTGAACTGCTTCGCCGCGCGGCGGAAGAAGATGTCAAAGCCTTCCCATGCAACACCGGCACCTTCTCCCTGGTGGACACCCGCCGCTACAGCGTCAGTGACCCGGTAGCCTGGCAGAACTTCATCTTCAAAGAACAAGACCTGTCGTATCTCGGCAAGTCGTTAACCAAATCGGCAGTTGAAGAGTACGAGAAAACCCACGGCGAACTGCCGCCGGGTGTCGGTACCCACGTTCAACGTACGATTCGTTTCACTCCCAGCAAAAAGTAAAGGGGCATCTTGTGAGTAATGCACTGAGTGTTTTAAACAAAGGTAATGCAAACCTGCCGGCGCATCTGCGCCAGGCTATGGAAAACGATCACTCCTGGGATGGCGTGGGTGGTGTTGCCATCCCCCGCATCGAGGTGAGTGACCGCCGCATCAAAGCCATCCTGAATGGTACCGAAGTGGCCAGCTCGAAAGACCCTATCACCGTCGTGCTGGTTAAGCCGGGTGCCGTGGGCCGTACGTTCTACGCCAAAGAGTATCAGAAAGGCGAGAAGGCTAAGCCGGACTGCTACTCTATCGACGGTATCAAGCCGGCGGCAGATGCACAGAACCCGCAGTCAAACCGCTGCGACACCTGTGAGCAGAACATCAAAGGCTCCAGCAAGACGATGGCCAATGCGAAGGCCTGCCGCTACCGCCAGCCGGTGGCCGTGTGGATCCCCAGCGATAAGACATGGGACACCCTGTTCCGTGTGAGCCTGCCGGCAACGGCAATCTTCCCGGACGAAGAGAACGCCGACGGCTTCCGTCCTCTGAACAAATACGTGAAGGAGCTGCGCGCTGCCGGCGCGAACCCGAACATGGTGTACACCGAGATGGCCATCGACGACTATCAGGATCAGCCGCGTCTGCTGTTCAAACCGATTGGCTGGATCGAGAACGAAGAGGACTTCGCCCAGGTGCGCAGCCTGCTGGAGTCTGATGCTGTCGACGACATCCTGAATACTATGCCGCAGGATGATGACACTGCTACCAGCGGTGCGGCTTCTGCCCTGGGCCAGCGCCCGTCGCACATCGACAACGATGGTGTCGACACTCGCCGTAGCCGTCGCGCCGATGCCAACCAGGTACCGGAGCTGCCGACTGAATGGCCGCAGGGTGTGGGTGATACCGAGTTCATCGACGACAACGACACATACTGGTTCCACCCGGAGAGCGACAGCTACTTCATGGTGAAAGCCGGTGAGAACCTGCCGCTCGATGGCGTGTGCGAAGAGCTGAGCTATGAGGCGTTCGTTGCCGACGTCGCACAGCAGAAGCGCGAGCAGGAAGAGAAGCGTGCTGCTGAGGAAGAAGCCCGTCGCAAGGCCGAAGAAGAGGCACGTCGTAAGGCGCAGGAAGAAGCCGAACGTGCTGCCGCCCTGGAGCGTGCGCAGTCGCCAACCCGTCGTCGTGCAGCGCCTGTAGCAGACGCTGGTGCGGGTACCACTACCCGTCGTCGCGCCGCGGCTCCGGCACCCGAAGCTGACGCTGCGCCAGCACCGACCTCTCGCCGTCGTGCTCCGGCACCGGCTGATGATGCGCCGCAGGATACCGCACCTGCGCCAACGTCTCGCCGTCGTACGGCCGCAGCCGCCGATACTGACACGGCTGATGCTCCGCGCTCTCGTCGCCGCGCGCCAGTGCCAGCAGGTACCGGCGCTGCAGCACCGGAAGATGAAGGGGTAGCGCCACCAGCACGTCGCGCTGCTGCGGCCGCTGACCCGGAAGCACCTGCATCCCGCCAGCCGTCCAATAACCTGGCGGCGCTGGAAGATATTATCCTGGCCGAAAACAACGACGACTAACCACAGTGCCGGCTCTTCGGGGCCGGCTATTTAGTAAGGGAAGCAAATGGATCAAGCAACACAAGCGTACATCTTATGTGACCTGGACGGGTGCCTGGCGCTGAATGACCACCGCGGCCACCTGGTGCCCACCGGCGAAGCGCGCAATGACAGCGAGGCCTGGCGTGAATACGTTATGGCTTGCCGCTTCGACGTACTGAACTACACCATCGACAGCCTCATCCGTGGGCTGGCCGGGGCAGGGTACTTCATCCAGATTGGTACCGGCCGCATGGAGTATGCCCGCGGTGTCACCGCCGAGTGGCTGCTGCGCCACCATGTTCCTTTTGGAAATGTGATGCACCGTGCAGATGATGACTATCGCCCGAATGCACGGGTCAAAGAAGCTATGCTGGATACCTGCATCGCAAAGTTCGGCGCGCTGCCGAGCATGGCTATTGAGGATGACCCGGACACTATCGCCATGTACCACCGCCGTGGTGTCAACGTACTTTCTGTGGCTACTCGCAGTAGCTGCCTGACTATCTGAGAAGGACTTGAGCAATGCACAATGACCCGAACACCATCGAAGAATACGCAGAGAACATCGCCGAGCTGGCCGATGGCTTAGGCATTAATAACAAGACCTTAGCCATAGTTCTGCCGAACATGTCAACCTCGCGTATCAGTCGGTTAGTAAAAGAGCATAAGGCTGGCCCCGAGTTTGCTATGGACATTCAGTACGCCTATGATGTTCTGCTCGAAGCTCACATTCGCGGTGCCCTTCCTGTTAGCCCGAGAACCAGAACGCCTGCCGTACTAAAATTAATCGCTGACATGATCGTCGCTGAAACCAAGTTTGCGATCATGACCGAACAACACGGCAACCCTGGCTTTGACGACGCTGACGACCTCGCTACCTATCAGGCAATAGCAGAGAAGGCCGCGACATTTACTGACTGATAAGGACAAGGTTTGTGACTAACGCAGCGGAACTGAATCAGCAATTTCTGGAAGAGATTATTCCAGCTACCGGCAACATCGTCGTGTGTCCGGGGAAGAAGAGTAAGGGTATCTGGACTGACTTCACTGACCCGGTATGGCGTGAGAAGTTCCTGCAGGCAAACCGGGACAAGGACGTCTACTACAGCCCTGCCTCTTACCAGGGCAAGGCTCGTAAGCAGGACGAGGCAGTCGCAAGCTGCGTCCTCTTCATGGATATTGATGCCGGCGAAGTCAAGCAGGCTAAGCATGGCAAGGAAAAAGTTTACGATAACTGGAAGCACGCGCTGAATGACATCCTCGAGTGGGTGGCATGGGCGAAGGTGCCGGCACCGTCCTGGATCATCCGCTCCGGGGAAGGCCTGCACCTGTACTGGGTATCGAAGGACGAGATGAACCGCGCAATGTGGGAGCCGCTGCAGCGCGGCCTCATGCGCAAAGCCGTGGACGGTGATGTCAAGGTTGATGGTGCCGTCGGTTCGATGAACGAACTGCTTCGTTTGCCCGGTAGTATCCACCAGGCCAGTGGCCACACTGTGGAGATACTGGAGAACCAGAGCACTGGCGTCCAGTACGATTACCTCGATCTCTGCCGGTACTTCCCGCCGGTGGATAGTGCGACGGCCTCGGCACCCGGTGCCCTGGGCGTTATGCCTGCGCACCTGCAGGGTGAGATGGACGACACATGGTTCATCGAACAGCCTCATGCACCGCGCAGTTTCCGTAAGCTGCTCGAGCGGTCATTAAACGGTGAGGGTTGTGCCTTCGTCGCAATGGGATACACCGACCAGGCGAAGCTGGCTGAGGAACCGTGGCGCGCGATGCTGTCACTGGCGATCAACTGTGACGATGGTGCTGAGATGATTCACGAGATCAGCAATAAGCACCCGGAATACAGTGCGTCAGAGACAGAGAAGAAGGCTGACTACGTGGTGGACAAACCGTACCGCTGCGTCTCGATCGAGAACCTGTGCCCGGGCATCTGTAATGGGTGCCCACACAAAGTGAAGTCGCCTATCACGCTGGCCAATACCATCGACACCTCTAACCTGGTGTCGCCGGCAGAGCACCGGCAGAAAATCTTGCGTGAGAAGAAGGCACTGCTGGCTCCGGCCACTGACAGTAAGAGCAGCGCACGCCGGGTGGTAGCTGAGAAGATTGCCGACCTCGATGCAATGGAGCCAGTGTTCCCGGACGGGTACGCCCTCACCCCATCTGGCAAGCTGCTCAAGCACCAGAAGGATGGCGAGCCGGTCATCATTTACGACCGTCCGTTCTACCTGGTCGAGCGCCTCAAGTCTGATGGCGACGGCGACATGCTGTTGATGCACTACGAATCGCCGCAGGATGGGATTCGTGAAGTGTCCATTCCGCAGACTGCACTATCGTCTAACGATGTGCTCCTGAAACTGCTGGCAAAAGTGGGCATCCTGTCCACCAGTAAATTCCAGGATACGGAGTTACCAATGTTTCTGAAAAAGAGTGCGCTGGAAATGCAGCAGCGCAAGGCGCGTGACCTGCGCCATAACTTCGGGTGGCAAGGCCACACGGACAGCTTCGTCCACGGCCGCCACGAGTTCACGTCTGATGGTGAGATCCACCTCACCAGTGTTGCCGGCGGCGATAGCTTAGTCGAAGCCATGCAGCCGATGGATGATGCTGACCCTGCAGAGTGGGGCCGCCTGGCGCAGCAGTTCATGATGAAAGGTTTCGAGCCTGGTATGTTCGCCATCGGCCTGAGCCTGGGCGCGCCGCTGTTTAAGCTGGCCAACATGCAGGGTGGCCTGGTGCATCTGTACTCCGCAGTATCGGGCCGCGGTAAGACCACCGCGATGCGTACGGCGCTGTCGGTTTGGGGTCGCACCCAGGCGAGCAGTGCCGGCTCCGGCCTGATGTGTATCGCCAACGATACAGAGAACGCCATCTACGGCCGTCTGGCAGCGCTGGGCTCGATCCCTACCGGTATTGATGAGCTGACCGATAAGCGCGAGGACGAACTGCGCCGCCTGCTGTACAGCATCACCCAGGGTCGTCAGCGTGACCGCCTCGAGGGACAGTCCAACACCCTGCGTACGAACACTGGCACGTGGCAGATGGCCGTCATGTCCACCGGAAACACCTCGATCACCGAGCGCATGGGTACTGCCGGCGATATGCGCGACGCAGTGCTGGCACGTATGCTCGAGCTGGACTGCGAACACATGCCGGTGCTGGACTTACCACCTGGCAAACTCGACGAGTGGTTGAGCGAGGTGGAGCACCATCATGCCGGCATCGTAGGCCGCATGGTGTCGTATTTCATCACTAAGAACAAAGACGCGCTGCGTAAGAATATCCAGCACGTGCAGGACGTCACCCTGGCTGACCTCAAGTTTTCTCCGAAAGAACGCTTCTGGCGCGGCATGATGGTGTGTGCATTGTCTGGCCTGCAGCTCGGCAGCGCACTAGGATTGTTCCGCTTCGATGAGAAGATCATCATCGACTACTTCGCCAGCCTGCTGGGCAGCAGCCGCGCGGAACAGCGTGAGGCACTGAACTCACCGAAGGATATGATTGCTGACTTCCTGTCCGACCATATCGCTGACCAGCTCGTGGTACCGACAGAAGCACACGTGCCGAACGAACTCGACATACCGAAGTCGCTGGTGTCGAAGTTCGTCCGGGAAACCGAAACCCTTTACATCTCGCAGCGTGCGTTCCTCGACTGGGCGACGCAGCAGAAGATGGGTACGAAACAGGCCGAGAAGTACCTGGTCAGCCTCGGGGCCACCACCGATCGAGTGGCGCTCATCCCTGGCGAATCAGGCCGCGAGTCCCGCATCAAGTGCTGGATTGTGCCGAACTATAAACTGGCTTCGCTGCCGCCGCGCGAACCAACATCCGAAGAACAGTCGTACATCGACATGATGGAGAGATCCCGATAATGACTACGAACAAGTTACCCCAGGTAGACGAGGCGGCACCGCGCCGCCGCAGCGTGGCCGCGAAACCAGCGGCTGAGAAGAAAGCGAAGCCGACTGCACCACGTAAGAAGGCTGCGCCGGCTGACCACGCCCCGACGCCTGCGCAGACTGATATCGTACTGCGCGACCAGGCCGAACGTGCACGTCTGGCGCGCGAGGCTGCGCTACAGGCTGCGACGCCAGCGACGTTCAGCCCCGAGCATATTGGCGCTGTCGAATTAGCGCCAGGTATGTATGAGACTGCGCCGGCAGCTCCGGCACCAGCACCAGCACCAGCAGCTCCGGCACCGCTGGACTCCAGCCAGCTCATCGTTAACCAGGAGCTGGTGGACGTGCTGAAAGCTGTGAAGGGTACCAGCCTGGGCGACTTCGAGAAGTTCCTGCACGAGCTGTACCCCATGATGGAACTGTGGCGTCAGGCCACAACTGAGGGTGCTGCGCGCCGGCACGCACTGTCTATTCTCCTGCTGATTAAGGAGCGCTTCTGATGGCTAAATTTCGTAAGAAACCTGTAGTTATTGATGCTATCCAGTATCACGGGGCAGCGAATGTACTGGAAGTCCTGGCCTTCACAGGTAAAGCAGATAACTTCCATGACTACTTCATCAATGAAGCTGTGTTTGAAGCGTATGTTGCTGCGGACCCCGAGCAACGTTTTAAGGTTTACACCTTAGAGGGCACGATGATCGCCAAGCCAGGTGACTGGATTATCCGCGGCGTGTCTGGGGAGCACTACCCCTGTAAGCCTGACATTTTTGCAGCTACCTACGAGGCTGCAGAGTAATGGCCGGCGGCTTCAGCAATAGCAAAACGCCGAAGCACCTGCGGGGCAAGTGGCGCACTCCGTTAGCGCTGTTCGCTTCGCAGGATAAGGAGTTCCAGTTCACTGGTGATGTGGCCGCCGAGCCACACACGGCTCTCCACCCGCGTTACATCACGAAGGAAGAAAACGCGCTGGTGCGATTCTGGGACGACTTCGGGGGCATAGTGTGGTGTAACCCTCCCTACGACGACATCATGCCGTGGGTGCAGGTAGCGGCCCACTGCTGCGACCGTGGGACTGGGTGTGTGATGCTGGTGCCGGCGAGTACATCCGTCGACTGGTGGGCTGAGGCGTTGGCCACTGTGTCGGAAGTACGATTTATCATTGGTGGTCGGGTTAAGTTTCTCGACCCCCAGACGGGCAAAGCGCGCAACGGGAACATGGGTGGGAGTGCATTCCTCATCTGGCGTCCCGGCGATTTCCCCAAAGAAGCGCGGGTCACATGGCACGACCGTGACACGCTGTACGCAACCGGCGAGAAGTACCTCGCTGATAACTTCCACCGCCTGCCGGTGGGTAAGGAAACGCAATGAGTGTTGTTGTGTTTGATGGCTTTGACATTGTTGGTGATCGATACCTGGGCCACGGCTCAATGATCTACGACATACACAAAGTCGGTGAGACAGACCACTTCTTCTACGGCTTCGTCGGTGCACCATCCGTGGCGCAGATGATGGTTGCGAAGCTGCAGGATGAGTGGGGTCAACCTGGGTACTACATGCGCTTGAACGAGTGGTCGCTAGGCATCTCTGACCGCACTGCGAAGGATGACGTCGCAGAGCTGTTGGTCATCCCGAAGCAAGGCGACTACATGCTGTACTGGTACATCGGCCTGCCCATCGACCGCATGACCAAACAACCTTACTACCTCGGGTACCGCGATGGATACGGACTGTTCAACTACTGTCGCGCGCTGCAGAATGGTAAACCATTCGCCCGAGATTGTGTAGGCATGTGCATTACGGCCAGTGCGGTAAGCAACGACCCCTATGCTGTCGGCCCCTTCGATGTACTGACAGTTAACCCTGTTGAAGCATTACAAGGATAAGTTATGGAACAGAAATTTACTGACGTCAGTCTGGACATCGAGAGTGCCGGCACCGTAGCGGGTTACATGGTGCTGAACATCGGCGCGATCTTCTTTGACCGTAAGCATGGCACCTTCGGTGAGCGCATTGACCTGAGCCTGGACGTGCAAGACCTTGAGGCGAAGGGGTACAAGAAGAGTAAGAGCACGATGGAGTTCTGGGACAAGCAGCCTGACGGCGTACGTGAGCACTGCTGGGCGGGCATCCTGCCAGTCAATGATGCGCTTCGCCGCCTGGCGCGCTTCCTGGAACCAGCGCTGTTCAATAACAGCCACATCTGGGTGAAGGGCGAGCACATGGATATCGCCATGCTCGAGTTCATGTATGATGCCGAAGGCCTGCCGGTACCGTGGATGTATCGGGCACCGAAAGACCTGCGCACGTATGAGCTGGCGCTGGTTGATGCTGGCCTCGATACCGAGTTTATCATCCCGCACGAAGGCCCCGCACATACCGGGCTGTCCGATGCAATCTACCAGGCACGCTGGGTAATGGCCGCGTTCCGTCGACTTAATCAGTGAGGATTCTATGAGCGATTTCGATATTTGGATTGAAGGTCTACGCAAGGTGGTACTGACGGCCACCGGTTCCAGCGCTGTCGATGAAGAAGCGTGGGTTGAAAACTTCGAGCGTGGCCAGACGCCGTTAGAGGCCTGGCTGGAAGAATACCCGGAGGATGCTGAGCTGTTCGACGAGGACTGGGAAGATTGATTGGAAAGCCCCTCGGTTGAGGGGCTTATCATTTAGACTGCGGCTTCATCCGGGTCGCCTTCGGATAGGCTTACCAGCGACAGATAAAGAATCTGCACCTTCTTGTCTTCACGAGTGATCGTATCTTTGGCAAAGACGAACTCATAGCCGAAGGCTTTGACCATAGCATTCATCTCTGCAATACGGTCATCCCAGTTACCGAAGACGTAGAGCATATCAACAGCACTCTGCTCCACAATGTAAGGACGATCCTCAATCAGCGCAGCGTGCAGTGCACCTACCACTAGTTTCTGAATATAGCCGTCCGGTACCGTCACGGAGGTATCCCCCTGTCGAACATATTCCATACCATAACTCCTATTTACGGATAGGCTTTGCGGTCAAGCTCAATGTGCGGCCCATCTTTCAGGGTAGTCCAGTCACCGCCCCATACGATGGGGATGCCCAGCTTCTTCGCTTCGGCTTTGAAGGCATCCGCCACCGCCTGATAATACTTCCATTCCCAGGTGATGTCTTTGCCCAGGTAGACCGCGAAGTCGATGGCGTGGCCAGTGAGATGGCGGGAGTTCATTGTCTGGCTCGCGCCGGCGGCAACGTTCTTCGCCTGCTGCTCTTTACTGCGCAGCCCCTCAGTGATGCCGAAGTCATAAGGTGAATTTGCCAGCGTGGCACGCGCCAGCTTAACGAGATCTGGGTGTACGCCTTGCAGATTAGTCTCAGAGCGCTTGCTGAATTTGAACATTATCATCTCCTTTGCACTGGGCGAGTTCACGCTCAGCACGAATCAGTTGATCCATAAGTTTCCGGCGTTCCTCGGACTGTTTGGTCACTGTCTCCTGCAGGGTCTGCACCTGCGCTGACAGCCTGGCCACTTCGTCCCGGAGCATGGCAATCACCTGGGCCTGTGAATTAAGGCTGGTGGTCATGGCATCCGTGGTCGCCGCGTCGGCTTTCAATGTCATGTAGCCTTTGCGAAGCAGGTAAAGAATCCCTACTATCGCGCCGGCTACGGTTCCCCCTCCAAATAGTGGACTGCTCAATAACGCTTTAAGCAGGTCGGCCTCCATCGTCATCCCTCCTGAGATTGCGCGCGACGAGAACTACGCACGAGAAGATAACCATCGCGGAGCCGGCATAGGATTCCGGGAAGGCAGACGTCTTAACCCAGAGAACGTACGCCGGAGCCACGGTGGTGTAGGTAACGAAGGCAGCGACCAGGACGGATGTGACGATACGGCTCCACCAGTAGCATATGAATAGCCGGCAACACACAACCTGGTAGATGGCCAGCGGGATAAAGATCGCTGCTGAGATACCGTTCGGCATCCACCCCAGGGCGTGCCACACGTTAGCGTCAATGCCACTATCCACGCTAGGTTTTAGCACAGGGAGAAACCACACCAGCAGATACAAAAGCACACCGACTGCGGGAGTAAGTGTGTCTCCTTCGAAGAGCCAATGCAATACATGGAACGTACCGCGTTTCAGGTGTTGGGTCATGAGATAAGTTTCTCCAGCAGAAAGTATGTCAGCCAGCCGAAGCAGGCACCGTACAACCCGCCGCGCCAGAAACTGCAGCAGTAGCAGGTTCTGGCGCTCCCTACCAGGAAGTCCATGATGGCACCCAGCGGGCTGTAATACCCGCAGAATACCCGTTTTAAAAGGGGCAGGTTATGCCCCGTACTCTCATTATTGTTTTTCATCCAGTTTCCGTAGCTCCTGTATGCCCCAGCCGTAGGCCTGATTCTGGCGCTGGCGAAGCTGATACAGTGCCACGGTTGCGGCCTGCGCGGCTTCATCGTCACCAGTCTGCTTCGCTTTGCTAAGCTGTTGCAGCCATTCGGACTGGTTCTTCCCATCGACGCGAACTGCGTTGGCGCGGTTGCGAACTTCTTTGGCAATGTTGCCGGCGCGGTTCACAGATATGGTACCGCCAGTGGCCAGTAAGTCGCGACCAGAATCGCTGGCGGTCTGGCGACGATACTCGGCATCGTACTTCTGCTGCAGCTCTTTGTACTTCGCCTGCAGCTCGTAGTCGTTAGGCTGAGCATAGAAGTCTTTGGCCACCGCGGCCATGAGCTTGTTCCGACCCTCGGTGATGGTGGTCGCGCTCGGGTTCAGGATGTTGTTGATGACACCGTATGCGCCACCGGTAACCGCCTGCACGCCGGCGTCGATACGCCCCGGGTACGCGATGGCACCCAGGCCCACCGTGTCCAGTCCCTCGGCAATCTGCCGCGCCAGCCAGCTCGTGCCAGGCTTCGCAGTCTCGATCGGCGTCGGGTTGTAGACACGCTTACCATCCGGGCCAGTGACAAACTCGGCATCGGTGCTGGTGTTGAAAGCGGTCTTGCCCAGGAACAGCGGGAATGCAAGCTGCGCCGCCGTCGGCGTGACAGCGTAGACAGCCGAGAACCCGACGTCGCCAGAGTCGAGCGGGGTGATCGGAGAGAACATCTGCCACCCGGACACCAGCACGTCTTTCAGGAACTGGCCTGCCGACAGCTTACCGGACATGAACAGCGTCCCGGAGTTGGCCAGCACGTACGGCAGGCGGCCTTCGTAGATGATCGGCAGCGCGTAGTCTCCGACAATGAATGCGTTGGTACGGTTGCGCATCGAGGCGTACTTGCTACCGCCGGCACCGTCGTCATCGTCCGGCTGGCTGATGCCGTCAAGCGCACTGACCATACCCATCGCCATCAAAGCCATCATGCCGTACTGCCCTTGCCGGCTGCTGGCGATCGAGGCGAACAGTCGACTACCCTGCATGGTCGCGTTCCAGAATGCGTACAGGTTGTGCAGCATACCGCCGTTACCCTGGCGTTCGAAGTTACCGTTGATCTCCTTCGACCCGCGGATGCCCTGGTCAACCAGCTCCTGGTTCTGGCGCACGAATGCCGTCAGCTCGGCATCGGTCATGGTGGTGATGTCACGCCCGGTGTGGTGCTGCAGGTACTCGACAAAACTCGCATAGCGGATCGCATCGTCGGCACTGTGCAGCATGTGCAGGGCTGAGTCACGATACCCCCTGACGATCTGGGCGCTCCCTTTGAGTAGACCGTCAGCCTCTAGCATACGTCGGTTGGTGGTGAGCCCGTCGAAGAGAACGGAGCGCTCGATGTTGCTCTGGTTGAGGAACGCGCCAGCACCCATACCGCCACCCAGTTTCCCGAACAGGTTGTATGCGGGGCTGTCAGACCGGTACCGGTAGCGCGCGGCCGCTACTTCTGGCAGGAGTTTGCCGGCACGCAGTACGGACTGCAGCGCCAGCTTCGCGCCCTGGGCCGCAGTGATGTCCCCACCGTACGCAGCCTGGTAGTTAAGCAGGGTAGTTGTGATATCCCAGGCGATCGTCTTGAGCTGGAACGCCGGGTTGAGCACCGTGTTGAACATGGCCATATAACGGGTGATGCTGCCAATGCCGCGAAGCAGCGCGTTCTGGTTCATGTTGTTTGAACGCAGGGCTTTCAGCAGGTACTTGCCATCGGTGGTACTATCGTTGATGTGCATCACTTTCAGCGTGCCGCCTTCGCGCCAGTACGCAGCGTTCTTATAGTTGCGCACGTGCTCCGGCAGACCCACCAGTTTGCCGTTCACATCCCAGCGCAGCTTGTACGTTTCGTACCGGCTGACCTCCGGGATCGGATTCTCTTTCAGCGTCTGCGCCAGCTCGCGCATGGCGTCGTTTTTATAGACGGCGGCCATACGCTGCTGGAGCTGGATGACCAGCGCAGCGAATGGGTTCGCAGCCTCAGTCTGGCGGCCAGAGATACCCTGCTCAGGCATGAGCCAACCGTTCAAGTCCTCTTCGTTGCGCATCGGCACATAGAACTCATACGCACCTTCGGCACGCTGGCCGTTCTCATCGAGGCCGCCGAGCTTACGGTACTGCTCAGTGGACAGGATGCCGGAACGCTCTTCCTCTTTGAGCACCTTCTGCCATTGTTGCCACACAGGTGTCGCAGCCTCGTGCAACACCTGTCGGTCACGAGAAGGTAGTGCATCCAGGTATGCAGTCATTGCCTCAGTACCCGTAAGTTCAACACCACTAGCATCCGTGAAACGAAACCCCGTAACATCGCCTTTCCATGAATACCTCTTGTTGCGCTCAAGTCCGTTCATTGCGAGCATGTAACGGCCGAGGTCATCGGCTGTACGGTTGATCGGACGCAGCTTGTCACCGATGGTGGTGAGCAGTGTCGCCAGGTCAGAACCGATACGGCCCTGGGCACGCTGCTGCCGGCGCGCATTCTCGAACGTCTGGTACAGCGATGAGTCTACCCCTACTGCCGCCAGCGCGCGGTCTATGCGGTTCAGGATCTCATATCGGTCGGTCTGCATAATCATCCACTCGGCACCGGTAGCGATGGTCTGCACGATACGATGCACAAACTCCTGCGCATTAGGCGGCAGGTACCGCCCCAGCGCCTGCTCCACGGCCTGAGCCACTTTGCTGATGACCGGGTTCTTTGCATCGTAGCGGGACAGCAGCCCTTCACGAATCGCGTTATTAGTGCTGGACAGTTCGCGAATCTCGGCACCGTACTTCTCAGCCACGAAGTCAGCGGCGTCCTGATACGTGTCGAAGTCATTCGTGTTGCGGCCGTACACCGAGTCGCTGTCTGTTTCGACACGATAGGTACCGTCCTCGAGTCGCTGCATGAGGCCGAAGTCCTGCCTGATAGCTTCGCCATCTTCGTTGATGTAGCGGGAGAGCAGACCAGACTGCAGGCCTTTGCTTTCCACTACACGTGCACGAGAGTTCGGACGTTCGCCGCCAGTTTGCAGGATGTTGGTCAGGCCGATGACGTCCTCGAGTGCGGAGAACGACTTCGGCGGCAAGCCAACCATCTGCCGTATTGCGCCGACAAAGCTGTTATACATGTTGCGCAGGCGCGGCAGCTTGCTGTACTGGGACTGGTACGACTTGAGGAAGTCCTGCATCTCCGGGTTCGACATGGCATCAGCCACGAACTCGTGCAGGTTCTCACGCCCGTTAAGGGGCATGTCCGATTTGTCCTTTGCTTCCAGCCACAGCACGTACAGGCCGTCGTACGCTGACTTGCGCTGGCCAGTCAGCTTGTTGGCCAGGCCGTCGTCGATGTACGAATGCGTGGCCGCGTGCACCGCTTCGTGGGCAATGATGTCCGGGCGATCAGCATAGCGCGTATCCACGACAATCTCGCCGGTGGCGCGGTCATAGTACGCCGGCACCTCACGGCCATTGACGGTCAGGCGTTCTTCACTGATGCGTGTACGAATCGGGTCGGTCACTCGATCCACGATGGCTTTCAGTGAACGCAGGATGACGCCGCGGGACGTAGGCAGGCCGATGATGGCACGCGCCAGCGCCCCGGACACATCGCCTTCTGCTACTGCAGCGCGCATCTCCGGTACCGGTTCGTGGAGGGCATCACCGGCCCCCGGCTTTCCCGACGGCAGCAGGTCACCATCATTCATCGTACGAAGCTGGCGAATGTTTGGGATGTCTGCGTTCGCCGCGCGTGCCTCGACCGGCGTCTGGTAGCTGGCCTCTGACTGGTCAGCGATGAGCCAGTCGCGAAGCAGGCGCAGACGTGCGGCCGCGTCACCCTCGTATTCCCCGGAGTTGATCTTGTCGTTGACGATGCGGTTCACGTACCGGCGCGTGTTCTTAATCTGGTCACGCGGCCCTTTGAAGTTACCGACTTCGCTCAGCTCGGGGATCATGCCGGCATTGATACGACGAACATCTTCCATCGAGATAGGCCGCCACTCCCCGATAGCCTGAGTGATGGCATCCTGTTTGTCCTGCAGGTAGTTCAGGTACTGGGTGGTGTGCAGGCGCGTGCGGCCGCTGGCACCAGGGTCAGCCTCGTACCCCGCCAGGCTGCGGATGACTGCCTCTTTGCCGTAGGCCAGGGCATTCTCGCTACGCAGGAAGCGCACTGCAGCGTCCATTGATTCCGTCGGCGCACCAGTCAGCTCTGCGGCCGTACGCATAAACTGGGTGCTACCACGCTGCTCACCGAGCATATCTCGATCGAGACGCTGGCGCATCGCATCTGGCACCCCACGTTTCGCCAGTTCACTGGCCACTCGAGTAGCGGCACGTTCGGCTTTGAGTGCACTGACTCCGGCAATCTTCGCCTGGCGAATCGCCTTACCATCCTGCGCCTGCAGTACCGTCTCGGCTGCGATGTTCCGCACCTGCTCATCCGTCACTGCGTTGACGTCACGCTGCAACGCTTCGCGGCGTGCGTTGTCAGCCTCAGTCCAGGCACGATGTTCTTCGTTCAGCAGATTGGCCAGACGCACGCGGCGATCTGCCTCAGCCGATGCCCGGGCATACAGCTCCTGAGCACGACCTCGGGCTACCGGGTCAGTAGCGTTCTGCGCATCGTATGCGAGCTGGTCGAAGGTACGGCCATCCTGCAGGTCATACGCCCGGGAAAACCACTGCTGATTCGCCTGGTTAACACGATCGACAAACGCTGCTTTGTTCTGGTTCGGTGTCTGCTGGTAGTCGCTCATCATGCGGCGTGCTTCGACAACGGTACGCGGGTCGACGCCCTGCAGACCATCAACGGCCAGCGCCGGAGCATTAGCCGACGTCGCTGCTGCGCGACGTGCCGCGCCGGTACCGCGAGGTACTTCACTCCACGGTGTCGCCGCCTGGGCAATACGCTCATCAATGATGCTCTGTGCGGCTTCGCCGGTAGGAGCACTGTCATCGTACGCCAGCGCGCTGTTCGTACGAAGCTGGTGGTACTGCTGGATTTCATTGTACGCCTGGCGCAGACCGTTGAGCGCGGTCAGGCGAACCTGGTCAGCCTGGGCCTGTGCAGGGTTCATTTCAACGTAGTCCTCGCGCATACGATCCAGTTCCCGCTGGCGAGCCGCCAGTGTCTCCGGGTCATTAGCATAGGACTCAACGCGCTGGCGCATAGTCTCGACAGCGAAGTCGCGTTGTTCTGCCGGCATACTGTCATACGCCTGACGCGCGGTATCCACGAAGTCCTGGTAAGAACCTGGGGCACGACCAACCTGTGGGGCATTACCACTCTGCTCCGGCGCTTGCTCTGCCTGTGGCCTGGTGGTAAGCGGGTCGACAACCTCACCTTCCACCGGTGCCCGATACGGAGCCACCTCACCACCGACCAGCGGGTCACGCATTGCCGCGGTCGCAGCCGCATCAGTCTGGCCAGCTTCGCGCAAACCATCCAGGTAATCCCGGAACGCCGGGTTCTGCATGAAGGCGTTCTGCGGGTTGTTGTCCGGGTTGAGCTGATCGATGTCGACGTGCCGGCTGTCGTCCATAGCGCGTTGTTCAGCAGAGGTGATGTCTGCCGGCTGCGCCTCACTGGTTGGCCCGGTCGCTTCGGCATCAGCAGCTTCTGCAGCGGCCGCACGACGTGCTGCGGAGCGGTCACGTGCACCACCCACCAGACCTGCGCCACCGCCCACCAAGCCGCCGAGCAGACCACCAATCTCCGTCGCCCGGCCGACATGGTTCCAGTCGACCTTGCTCATATCGAAGTTGCCGTCTTTATCGTAACCCGTCGTCAGGATAGCATCTGCCGCACTCTGTACTGCGTTGCTCGAGGCCTCAACGCCCATTGACCGCAGCGTCGTACGAAGCAGCGATGGCACCTCGTTACGTGCAATACGCACCGGCGTAGCACCCAGCAGTAATGACTCTGGCGTGTAGCCATAGCGCATAGCGATACCCGTAGCCAGGCCTGCGATAAGTCCGTCAAGACCTGCGCCGGCGGCCTGCTGACGAGTCAGCTCGAAGTCCCCGTTGCGCTCACCGATAGCCTGGGCACCCAGACCGCCACCGATACCACCCTGACCGATGATGTTAGCCGCGCGGTTCAGACGCGCTGCGTTAGTTACTGGTGCGGCAATTCTCGCTGCCTCGGCAGCAGTGCGCCCTGCAGCCGCCTGGCCAGCAGCACCAGCACCCAGTTCACGAGCAGCACCGCTGGCTGCGGTGCGCGCCGCTGCAGCGCCAGCACCACGTTCTGCAGCACGCAGGCCAACTCGGGCCGCAGCACCAGCACCCCAGCCCATACCCACAATCTCAGCCAGATCGAGGGCACCGTAGCCCAGGTTACCCATATACAGATCAACCAGGTCACCGATGCCCTTCTTCTCATCGGCCATAATCTCATCACGCTGCTTCTCAAAGTCCTGGCGCGCTTCGGAGTTAAAGGTGCCCGCCGCCTTGTTCAGCTCGCGGGCACCTTTAGCCAGCGCCGAAGTGACCGAGTTCTCCCCGACCACGCCTGACGTGCCTGCGTTAATCAGACCGGCACCAGCATCAACCAGACCTGTAACACCACCCGCCACGGTACCGGCCAGGTTACGAAGGACGCCACCCTCCGGGTCTTTCGTGATGAAGTTCTTGTCGTTAGTCGACAGGTTCTGCTGGAGCTGCTGGCGCAGGAGATCCTTCGTCAACGGCGAATTCGGGTTAGCCTGCTGCCACTGGTTGTACGTCTCGTTCACATAGTCGTCGAACAGCTTGCGCTGGGTGACGGAGCTTTTGTTGTAGATGTCTTTCTCTTTCTCCCAGGCACCAACGTCAATAGTGGGTGCCTGTTGTGCAGGAGCCTGCACACCTGGCTGCTGTGGCTGGGCGATGAGTGGATCGGCCGCCGGCGCTACGCTGATAGGCATACCGGTAAGGCGGTCAATAAGCTGCCCATTACCGATGTATTGTGAGTTAGCCAGCGGGTCATAAACCCCGTCCGGGATGATTGGATTTGGCATTAGAAAAGTCGCTCCCCTAAACCTAAGTCAGTATGCAGGATACCGTCTAACTGCAGATCCGTCATCGGGATATTCTGCGCAGCAATGTCCACTGGCGCACGCTGTTGTGTCACTGGCTTCATCTCCTGTGACAACCCTGTCAATCCTTCGGACAAATCAGGGAAGTTTGCCGACGCCATAGGGTCACGTGGCCCAGCATCATTAATGCCAAACTGCTGCATCGTTTTACTGACCGCTGGCGAACGCTGCGTGCTGGTATAGTTAATGCCCAGATTGTTCAGCAACTGCTTCGTACTGTTCGAGTTAACGAAGTTATTCACGGCGCGGTTATACCGGGCGGCCATCGGGGTGATAGACTCCCAGGTACGTTTTCCCTGATCCACCTGTGCAGCACGACCCATCCCCGTATTCCAGCCAGTGGCCAGCGTATCGAGATTAAGACCGCGTTTCAGGCCGCGGTCATAATACTGGCCGATGACGTCGAGCTGCGTATTCACATCATTGGTGTGAGGCGCATTGTAGTCTTTGGCCAGGATGGGGGTGATCTGCAGCAGGCCAACGTCGTTGGCGCTGCCGGCACGTGAGTTTACATTCCAGCGCGATTCGATGCCGGCATTCGCCAGGATGTACGGGATAGCACTATCCGGTAATCCGTAGCGCTGCTGCACCTGACGAATCTTGGGCAGCAGTTGCTGGATGCGCTGTTGGTACTGAGGGTTCGAAGCCCAGTCCCCCGCGAAGTCTGCCATCATTTACTCCCTGTGTTGCTGTTAGTGATGACGGGTTGCGCTGGTGCTGACAGCCCAGTCAACTGGTTGAGCTGCGTCTGGACAGCCGTAATCTGCCCCAGGATGCTCTGCTCATATGCCGGGTTGCCGCCGTTGCGCTGGTTGTTATTGAGCTGCGCATACAGGTTCGTCAACGTCGAGTTAAGGTTGCTGATGCGGGACTGCTGGTTCCGCTCATCACCCTGCAGGAGCTGCATACGCTGGAATGCAGTAAGCTGGTTAGGGTCTGCTCCATTCGCAGCAGAACGACCGCTATCCATCCCCGTAAGCCTGTTGAGCAGTAAAGGTGAGTACCCTGCCCTGGGCATCTGCTTCGTACCACCGTTTGGGGTGACCGTAACACTCTCACCGGTAGGACTTACTCCGCCGGCATAGGTTCCCCAAACAGGCAGATTACTGCGGTAGACATCTTCACCCAGCTCCGGGTTAATCACTGCTGCGGCATTAAGACGTGCCAGACCCTGATCAAAGCGCTGCTGAGTGTTAATGTCCTGGCCACTGTTGATGAAGTCGCCGGCATAGTTAGGCATCTGCTCCGCAAACAGCGCATCAGCCTGAGCACTGGCCACCAGCGGGTTGCCCGTCTGGCGCAGCATAGTCTGGTAGACGTTCTGGTACTCCGTGGAGTTACGTGCGGCCATAGTCCGGGCCGTCGCGTTACGCTGTGCCATCTGCGCCGGGTTATCCTGGCCGAAGAAACGCGCCAGCCCCCAGTCAGCTAATTGTGACCGGTCACCGTAACCACCCGTAACCGTCGACGTGCCGCCGTTAGAGACGTAGCGGATAGGGCCAGACTCTTCCCCAAAAACATCACCGACAACTGTTGGAGCTTCACGCTGTAGTGTCGGGCCGTAATTGATAGGCTGCGTACTCGCAGGTCTGCTGGTCTGTTGTTCACCACGGTAGGTAGTAATCACCGGAGACTCCGGAATACCACCACTCGTCGGGCGCGCATCCAGCGCAGCACGTGCGGCTTCTGGCATACCTACTTCAAATGGTAAACCGTAGTCTACAGTCTGACGGCCGCCTGTCATTCTCGGACTTAGCGGAACGTTGCGCTGCTCGCCGGGTAGTGCTTGCGGATTGATTACCTGGCCCGTCGCAGGGTCTACAGTGGGAAAGCGACTCTGGTATGCCGGCGCATCCTGGTTCACTAAGTTTCCCCAGTGACTGGCATCAGTCTGTCCATACGGTGCCGTACCTACTAAGCGACTGACCAGGTCACCCCACGTTAAGCTCTCGCCAGCAGGGTTTACTCCAGCACCTGCACCCGGCTGCCCTACAGGGCTCGTGTACATATTAGGCATACGCCCTCCTTAGTAACGGATATAACCTGGAGTACCCTGTGGGGTAGTCGTGTTAAGTGACGCACCAGGCTGGTAGTTCAGCGCGTTTCGCTGGTTTGTATCACCGGTCAACGCTGTCTGGAACTGGTCACTACCGTAGTAGTTCTGCGGGTACGGGTTGCCCAGTGACATATCGCCGCCGATAGCCATCATACCATTACGCCCCATATCACCAGTGGCAGCACTGTAGAAGGTCTGAGCATTGTCCCCCACTGGCGATACGTTCGGCGCGGAAGGTAGCTGAGCCATACGCTGCAGACCTGCATTGGTGTACTGCCCCACCAGCGCATTGTTAGCACCCTGCAGGCGTGCGGCATCATAGCCGGCTTCCGCTGCGGGGATCTGATACTGGTCGAGCATGTTGCTGTTCTGGTATTCCCGGAACGCATTCGCCAGGCGAAGGCCTGCGTTGGCCGCATTACCCATCGCCATGCCGATGCCGGTGGAGAGGTAACCCCCACCGAAGCCGCCGACCTGCGACGGCGCGAAAGAATATCCTGCCATTTAGTATACCTCCCCTTCTGGGTCAAGCGGCCCCTTCCAGGGGGACTCAGCTAACGTTGTCTCTTCGCCTTGACCCTGCACATCCTGCTTCATCTGCTCGATGGCCTGATTGAGCTGGCTCTGCGAATCCTGCCCCGCCGACTGCATGGCGCTGTACTCTGCTTCCATCTGGGTCTGCAGGCGCTGGTGGCTTTGCGATAACTCCCCGGACGCGAAGGTGCCGAAGGAGGGTTTATAAACGCTCTGCGGCTCATAGTTGAGACGGCCGCCGAGTCTGTTACCGAATGTATTGTCTGCCATGATCGCTCCTTACGAGTCGGTACCGGTCTGTTCTGAGCTGCAACCGTCACCGCAGTACGAATCGCTCGAGCAACCAAACCCGAACGCTATGGGTAATAGTACACCAAGCATCGCACCCAGCGCAGCCATATCACCGTTATCCGCTTTAGCCGTCGCGCGATAGGACTGGGCAAGGAACCCATAGTTCGTGCCGGCACCGGTGAGGTAGTCGGCTGACAGGCGAGTACGGTTGGTGAAGTCGGCTTCGAAAATCTGCGTCGTCTTAGCCAGCACCTCCCAGTTCAACTGCCAGGCCTTCTCGCGCTCTGCCTCGATGGCCAGCGTAGCCGCCTGTACTGTGGCCATAACACCAGACCTCAGCAGCCCAGAATACACGTCTCCGTTGAGGCCTACGTTGTAGCGGTTCGCCGTACGGCACGCTGTCCGGTAGGCTTTCGCCACCTGGAGCTGGGCCGCCTGCCGCGCGCGGCGCAGGATGCCTGAGTAGTCAGCGGTGTACCCGCACATCGCGAACTTACACAACGCCGCGTGCAGCTTGTCATCACAGTCTCGCAGGGTGTCAGCCCATGCCTCGATGTCTTTACCGCGGTCGTAGAAGTGGTCGGTTAACGCCTTCCACTTATCCTCAGCCTTTTTCGCTTTATCTACCAGGTCGCTCGAGTAGAGCATACCGAATAACGACCCCACCATAGAGCCGATTGCCAGCCACTTACCATCATCGCGGCGCGGCGGCTTAGGATACTGAACAATCGTGTTGTGGGCAGTGGCCGTGGCGTTGTTGCCCGGTGCCGACGGCGGCGCGACATACACATAGTTCTCGTAGCCTGGGTTAGTACCAGGGTTAGTACCAGGATCTGTACCGCTCACTGGATACCTCCTTCTTGCACAAGATTGTTCATGCTCATGTCCACATGTACTTCATACACTGGCTCCGTCGTGCAGATCGAGAAACCCCACTCGACCATGCGCCGGTTGCGCGGTAGCCGGAAGGGGAACTCGTTCCATACTGGACGCTGGAACATGGGCTCTTTGTACGCCAGCAACGTGAACTTAGTGTAGCCACCTACCAGCTCGTTGATGTACTCCGCGGCTTCCGGGTGACACCGTACATAATCCTTCGCTTCGAGCGCTGTCGGCTTGCGGCCGAGCTGCTCCTGCAGCATCGCAACGTATGGCCAGGCCTCGGCCCGTACGCGGATTGTGTCGGTGAGAACCTTCGCCGCGGTGTAATGTGTGTTGCCGGCATGGGTGACGGTCTTGCACTCCCATACCGCCAGCATGTTTGTGTCGCCTTGCTCCCATAGCCAGGTGGTCGCAGACTCCCCGATACCCGTAAGAACCATTCGGCCAAACGTGTCTGTGTAAAGCGCGGTAGCCCGGTGAGAGATATAAACCACGTCCTGTCGTTCATAGGGGTTATCCTGTAACGGTGCCGGCATCATGAAGCTGCGCGCCTGGTCATCAATGGCGAACGCAAAGATGCGCTGATCATAGTAGCCCAGGGTGTAGTGGTGCACGCCCATCTCATGCCAGGCCCGGGTATCAAACCACTGGCTGGTAATGATGTTCGCCGACTTGCCGGCAATCATCACCATACCTTCGGCACTCATGTAGTAGACCACATCACCCACAACAACCACCGCGCGCTCATTTGCACACGGCAGCATACGGTTAATCAGGCGCACCTGTGGCGGCTTATTGGCGTCATCCCTGCTGACAATATAGGGTTTCCCCTCGGTGAGCACCACGGCCTCCCAGACGCCAGCAGCGTTGAGGTATGAAACGATGCGCACGATCGGCCAGTCGACTTTCAGTTTGTCCTCATCCATGAAGGCGTGAGGCTGGCCCGGTACCGACGGATACATGTACTCCCCTGACCACACCAGAATACTGTTTACGCCCAGGTTCGCGACACCCGCGCCGCACTGCATCGGGTGCCAGCCCTCAGTCATCAGTGCCTCTTCGCCAGCGAACTCATCCGGGCAAAGCAGGAAGCTGGTCTGCGCCGGCAGTTCGCTCGCGCCAACGTATAGCATGAGCGCATTCTCTTTGTCAGCCACGGCCATGTACCAGCGAATCTCTACCGCATTGGGTGGTGCCGGCGTCGTAGCCGTCAGCAGTACGGATTCACCACGCTCCACCAGGATGGGGTCAGAGTACGGCGATGGCGCAGACTCTTCGGCACAAGCCGTTACCCAGGTGTAGCAGAACGCCAGCACCTGCGGCGGCAACTGGTTCTCACATTCTGCGTCCTCGCTATATGGCGGTGCCCAACAGTCATCGTCGAAACCAAACCCGGGGCAATCCTGTCCTCCAACTGCGGCAGTCGTCGGTGGATCACATGGTGAATTGATGCCAACCTGGACTGGCCCCTGTTTATCCATGATCCAGTGAGGACTGGAACGCCATAGCTTCCCGCCATCCACGTACAGGAACGCATCGGTGTCACCAATGTGCAGGGGATCTTCCGCGATGGGCGTGAAAAATTCAAAGCCCAGGTCGAGGTCACCGACCCGGTATAATGACTGGGGAGCCTTCGACATCAGGTTCCCCATAACTGACACTGCCTGCCCCCGCGCACGCATCGTCTTGATCGGAACGATAGCGCCGCTATGGAGCAGACAGTTTTCTGCGTAGGAAGCGAAGTTAGGGCCGAGCTTTTCCGTCCTAACTTTTGGCACTACTCCCTGAAACGTTGTCTGTCTCATTGGTGTCTCCACACGGATTTGCAATCATGTCATGCAGTTTACCGCAATCAATGCTGAGCGTGCGGGTTTCGCAGTCATAAACGAGCGGGTCAACTACGTTCAGTCCTACGCCTCGAGCGATCGCCTCAATGGCGGCCACGGAGCAGACGGTGTAACTGAGCCGACTGTTCGTACTGAAACAATCGCAGTGCATCTCAGGACGCTCGATAGTCAGCACGTCACCTGCCTTCGCTACCACCTTCACCTGTTCACAGCATTCGTCACAACCGTCGGTCAGGTAAGCGTAGAAGTAGTCACCATCGCCCAGGTCTGGGAAGTGGGCACCGTGGCCCGTACGCAGGTACAGTGATGTCTGGTTCAGTATCAGCGTCTGTGCCGTATACCCCACACCAGTGTATGCACACGGCAGCGCCTTATAATGCTGGGGGCAATCAGGCATCTGTCACCTCCTGCTTAACCCACTCAGTGATGGCCACGCCGAACCACTCATGCGCCACGCAGGTACCGGGCGCGAAGTTCTTACGGCCAGTAGCCAGCACATCACGCACCACGGCAATCGTATCTGGCTTCATTCTGTCGGCGTAGTTCTCTGTATGGTTATAACGAACCACCTCGGAACGACCGGTACAACTAATGACAAGGTAGCAGTGATTGCCGATACCGACAGCATCGAGCGCCTGCGCATGTCCACGACACAAAGTGATGGTGTCCTCACTGGCCTTCACCCCATTAGCAAGCGTGCTACTGAAAAACTCTGCTGGCTTTAGCATTTCTCCACCCCGTCAATTTTAGTGATGCGGCCGTAAGCATCGACGTCGATGCAGGTGTTGCATTCCAGGCAGTACGTGCCCGGGGACATCACAGGGGACTCACCGTTCACACAGGACTGGACAAACTCACAGAGCTGCGCCGGGTTCCACTCGACCACGAAACACGCGCCGGCGGGGAACTCCTGGATAAGCGTATGGTCTTCGCCCCGCCGCACTTCCAGCATATCGCCGCTGGCCCCGGTAACCAACACAATCTCACGCTTCACCCCACTGTACAGCGTGCCGTAGTAGTGGGTACCGTCAGCCGGTTTAAAGTACGCACCCATACCTGTGTTCAGGTACAGGAACAAATCTGTCGCGCCGACCTTGCGCGTCACTTTGGTCTGCAGGTTTAACTTAGTCGCATCGATCACTTTTGCATCCTCCACACTCTGGATCATATTCCCACGGCTCTTCGTCGACTTCCGGGCGGTCACAGCAGCATACTGACCACGGCTCGTGGCAGCGACCGCAGCGGTCATCCTCGGTAGGCTCAGTGCTATGGACGTTCACTTTCGCGAACGGCTTATAGAACGGGAGGTACTTAACGGGCTGGCCATCGACCACCAGGCGCACGTACCAGTATCCCGGCTCGGCACGCAGGAACTCCGTCGGCCAGCGGAAAACCACCTGACCATCCGTAGTCACACGCAGGGGCTTCACATCCCATTGCCAGTCACAGTCGCATGGCCGCTTAAACTCCATAACCATGCAGCGCTGCAGGGCCATAAACGGGCGATCACCACAGACAGAACGAATATCAAAAGTACGCTCCACCTCAAACTCACGAATACGGATAGCATCGCGTGCATGAAACGGTGGGCATGGGTCTGGTTTACACTGGGTAGGGCAGCACACCGGGCCGTCCGACTCACAGCCCGGGTCATAAACCGGGAAGCACTTGTCGTTACGTTCGCACGGTGTGACCTGCACATCACCATCTTTAGGGTAGACTTTAATGGCCATTACCAAACACTCCTGTGGCCGCGCCGGCGGTGCATACGCGGTCGGCTATGAGAGAAGTTGAATACCTTTCGCCCCTTGACGTCCGCCAGGATGTCCTGATACTTCGCCTCCGCAACCGCCGCCCGACTCGCGCTGACTACGGCGGTACCGAACATGCTGTGCAATGTGGCCAGCGCCGCCTGCTGCACCGCCGGCAGGTAATCCTCATACAGCTTGTCCGGGATCTCACAGTCATCACGGCCAATCTTCCAGGAGTATTTCATCTCGAAACAATCGCATGGGCCTGGCTGGTCAAACAGCTTAATAACGTCCTCGTGGTCATCACGAGCCCAGTTATCAAATGGTGTACCGTTGCGCGTCACGCCGATAATACCTACGAGACGTCGGCACTCGGGGAGATCGATAAAGTATTCGTCCACACACTCCTGGACTGGGATTGTCCAGTACGCAGTGAAGACCTGGCTCTCCGTCATGAACCGTACGACCGCATGGCGAATCGCTTCCTGCAACTGCAGAGGTTCAGCATCCGGGGCCATCAGCTCAACGCTGGGCATGAAGTCACTGACTTGCACGACGGGCACCTCCTGTCGGGTTGATCAGGAGCATCGCGTTATTCCAGTGCACTGCAGCTCGGTCACGAGAAGGCACCGCCTCTGTATCGTACATGTGCGCGTAGTGCATCATCAGCTCGAGCACCGCCGCGCGCAGGTGTACCGGAACATCAATGTCCTCATCCTCTGATTGCGCCTGCGGTGCCGAGGCGCACTGCCCCTCGACCTGCCAGCCGGCATCGTTCGAATCCAGCGGTGGGAACACCTCGAAAGATGACTCCCCCAGCTTGTTGAAGTAGTAAGGGCCGTTATCGTCGCCGCATAGCTTGCGCGTACGCAGTGACCCACGAACTGTACCCTGCACCAGATCCCGTACATACCGCCCGTTCTTATCCAGCAGAATATACGGGGGCAGGAACCGATCGCAATCCTCTAGCTTTAAGCTACTGCCAGTGGTCAGGGTAATCGCCATCGGCGTAGCAAACGTCTCCGGCTTGAGGTCGGCAATGATAGAAACCGCCCAGTTAAAAGCCGCCAGTAACTGCTCCTTCTTCCAGGTGGTGTACTGGAATCCGGGCTCCTGGTCGACCAGGCGGTCGGATGCTTCCTTGATTAAACTGGACGGTTTCATAATCACCCCTTAATCATGTCCGGGCTGAATGCTACAGCCAGGTTCTCGCGCAGCTCATTGGCATCGTCTTTGGTCGGCAGCGCCGGCGCTTCCATTGGAATGCCGTGGATCACGCGGTCAGCATTACCCTCTCGCAATGCCTTCTCGTTATGCGCGATGACCATCTTCGCGTCGTCGATGTCGTAGATGTACGTGACGTCGTAACCTAACAGCGCGATACGGTCACTCACTGCACCGCTGAACGGGTATACGGAGCCATCACGGCTGATGACCGCGATCGGGTTATCACCCGCGTTCTTTGGCCCTTTCAGTTTAACCTTGCGGCCGCTGGTGGTTGAGGACGCATTGCTTCGCGGGGCCAGGATAGTCGGCTCGCCAACGAACTGTGACGCATCCATAGTCCCCACTGGGTGAATGACACTACCATGCTTACGCGGTGCCGGCGTCTCTTCGGCCTGCTGCGCCTGGGCGGCTAACAGCTCCTGCGTCTCGATGTCAATTTCAGGTGGCGGGTTAAGCGCCTCCTGGGCTTCCAGAATACTTTCAAGCTCTGTCGTGTCGACGGATGCCGCCGGCGCAGGCTCTACTTTACGACGGGTGGTAACAGCAGGCGTATTTTCAGCGGTAGCCTCTGCACCTTTCTTTGCCGCGCCAGTACCACGGCGACGGCGGGTAGTTGATTCTGCCATTATTTTGCTCTCCAGATATTGATAAGGGGGCATATAGCCCCCTTAAATATACCGCTTCCTTACTGGCGTAACAAATTAAGAGCCAGTGGAACCGGACGGTTTTTTGTTCGGCGCACAGACGGCGTCAGGATACTCGGTTTCACACGGTGCCGGTGCACACTCGCATTCGTGCTCATCCCAGAAATCTTTGACCGCCATGTAGATGCCCATGCAGGTGTCGAACGCCATGTCTTTGTCGTCGCCATCCTTCTCGGCAGTAAACGCGAAACCGATGACACCGTTGTCGGTGGTCATGTAAGGCATCGGTTTACCGGAGCCCGCACCTTCGGCTGCCGCACCACGTGGCACGTTGACCTTAACAGTGCGTTGAGGAACCTCTACATCACCAGTCGCAGTACCTGCTGCTGCACCAGAGGCGTCTTTCACCTGGAAGGTTACGCCTTTGATTGTGACTGCAGGGACAGTTGCATCAACCGTGGTAGTGCCGTCGCCGGCTGCGCCTGTTTCGCCTGCGGCTTTCGTACCACCGGTACCGCCGGCCGCGCCGGATGCTTGCGCCGGCACCACACCGTAGTAGTGGCCAGTCTGGGACAGGTCAATTTTGAGGTCAGAACCGTCAACCGCGACGACTGCCAGACGGGTACCGTCATCCTGCTCAATGAACGGGGTGATGGTACCTGAACCTGCGCGCTTCACGTGGAAAACAATGTAGTCGATCAGCGTGCCGGTACCGAAGATGTGGGTGGCCAGCTCATCGCCAGTAGCCAGCACGATCGGTTTGTCATCTGCTTCACCGTTAATGGAGAAGTCAAACCCGTTCCACACGTAGCTCTGGGTATCGATGTGCTTCTCGATTTCCAGAGTACGACGTTTGTGGTGCTCCGCGTAATTAACGCGGTAGTTACCAACGCGGCCGGAAGTCTGTACCGACCACGGCAGTTGCAGCAAGTTGCCGCCGTCATGAATTAAATAACGCATATGTTATTACTCCGCATTTTCGTCAATGGTTGCGTACAGTACGACAAGAGCTTCCGGTCGGATGGTCTTGAAGCCATACACCTGCAGACCCTGCCAGTAGGTGGAGAACGAGCGCGGGTCGTTATCGACAACGCGGTTCTTATTCAACTGGGTTACGAATGCGATCGCATCTTTGCGGCCTGCAACCATCGCATAGGCGTACACTTCTGCAATCGGATCCCACAGGATTGGCAGCTCGAGGGTAACGATGAAGTCGAACCCTACCATGCTCGGCAGCATCTCACCGTTCAGGAGAACGATAGACTTCTGCAGACCGGACACGCACACGCTGTACAGCGGGGAGTGCACGTTATACAGCAGCAGAGAGAACTGTTGCGGCACAATCATGAACAGGTCAGCAGCCGGAACATCCTGCTCTGCCAGCACTGCGCGCACCTGCGCCAGCACCATCGGGAAGTTCTTCGCGGTCAGCACAACCGGGGAACCCAGGGTACCCATGTTGTAACGGCCGGTCACGATGCCCGCGCAGCGACCTTTGTTGTACTTAGAGACTTCGTGCGGAACCTGGATCAGAATCTCACGAGTGATCTGTCGGTCGAGCTTACGCGCTGCGTTTTTCTTAAACGCATTGACCCACATATTAACGTTAGCAATCTGAGCCTGGTCTACCTGGTCGAGCTTTAAGTTCCAGTATTTGGCGCGGTCGATCACCATGCGGATGATGTCCGTGTTCAAATCGGAATGGCTCAGGGTTTGGTTCTTCTGGTAGTCGAAGAGTTCCGCTTCCGGTTCACGACGTAAAATTACTTCGGAGCCGGTGCTCTTAATTTCTGACGGAACGATGTTGCTGGTGGTGAACTGAGCAGTCACACCATCATGCTGGAATCGTTCCACCAGATCGCGAGCAAAGATCGGGTTGTTCAGTCGGGAATAAATCGGATACCCCGACGCGCTCGGAACAATAGCTTGTGCCTTTGGCATAAATCACCTCTATGTTACATGGCCCCACAAGGGGGCCGGTTACACGCCGGAGCGTTATTTATCGTAGTCGACACGACCCTCGGCCGCGGCTTCCTCGAACTTGTTCACGATAACCTGTAGCTTATCACGAGACAGCAGCCCCTGATCAGCGCGAGCGTACGCCTCATTCAGCTCAGACATACGCAGCATCTTACGACCTGCAGGACGTGAACTTGGTGCGCTGGCCGACGGCATACCCGGTGCCGGCGTCTCAGTGCGGGTGGTCTTGCTGCGGTTCTTGAACGTGTTCAGGACGTTCACAACACCCTGAGCATTACCACTTTGATAATGGTTCTGGATGATCTGACCCGGCGTTACACCCAGGCTGGGGATCACTGTGTCGCGGAATGCCGCCCACTGCGGGTCGCTGAGCGTCGCATCCACGTCAGGCACCTGTGCACGCACCATCATGTCGAGCTGCGTACGCGGGTTCTGTCTGGTGCTCTGCTGCATCTCTTCGAGCTTATCTTCCAGCTCCATGTTACGAGAGAGTACATCGCGCATGGTGTCACGCAGGCTACTCAGGGTAGAACGAGAGTGGTATTCAGCCATCCGCTCGATCATTGGCAGTGATTGCTGGAACTGTTGACGCTCTTCCGGTGTTAACTGTGGTGCTTCCGGCTTACTGAAAATAGTGTTCAGTCGGTCGTCCAGTTCTTTCTGGCGTTGAGCACGCTGCTCTTCACGCTGGCGCTGTGCTTCCGCTGCAGCATTACGACGCTGCTCTTCGGCGCGACGCTGTGCTTCTTCACGACGCTGACGAATATCTTCGTTCAGGTAGTTGGTCAGGTTTGGATCTAACGCCGGCTGCTGTTGCTGGCGGCCACCCTGTTTACCTGCTGTATCGTCATCATCGTTCAGATGCAGCTCAGGGTCATCGTCCAGAAGCGACTCGTACTCAGTCTCGCCTTCGCGGGGCGTCGTATCGAGCAGGCTATCCAGTTCGTCGTTTGAGAAAAAAGGTTGTGGCATGATCGCTCTCTCTTAGTTATTTAGTGGCCGTCGGGCGCAGAAGCTCGTCGACCAGCTCTTTCAGCGCAATAACTTGTCCTCGCAGAAACTCGCTGGCCGGCGCGGTATTCTCATACTCATCACGTTTAGCCTGCAGCTCTGCCTGCATTACTTCCACGAGTAGTCGGAAGTTCTGATTCTGACGCAACTGCGTCATGTTCACTTTCGTACGGTCGATGTTCATTTAACGTCACCAGATGTGAAACCCGCTACAGAATACGACGCTACAGTGATTGTACCACTGGATGGGCTATTCTCAATAAAACGGTAAGCCCCCGGCACATTCAGAATCAGCGGCGTATTCTTTGGAGTTAAAACTAAAGCCTGACCGTCAGCGTTCAGGTCAGCCCATAATTTATCTGGAGCATCTACCGTGTCCGATAGTGCATACTGGATTCGGTACTCAACATCGTCGACAGCTTCCGACAGGTGTGCAATACCGTACTGGCCATTCTTAACCAGGAGAGAGCGGGGTGGTGTCGTGCAGCGGCTGCTCATCAGTTAAGCTCCTTTATGTCTGTGGCAAACAGCACGTCGTGAGCTTTCTTGTACGCCTGCAGCAGCAAACGTTGCGTCTCACTCGCGGGGATATTCTCATAAACCTCACGTGCTTCCAATACCTTCGCGTCCAGAAAGCGACGCATCTGGCGTCCCGTATGCGATGTACGGAACCATTGTAGCGCCTGCCATTCTTCTTTAGTCACCTGGGCCTCCATCGAAGATAGCACGAATGACACTAAGTGCCGCGGCGTCTGCCGGCGATATTGTGCCGACAGACTCCTGCTCGTGAGTCGCTGCACCCACACCCATGTTCCTCTCCAGGAGGGCCCGGAGAGGTTTGGCTTGTGGCTGTAAGCGGAGGCTTTGCAGGGCCTCTTCTACGCGACCGTTATTACTCATGCGAAAATATCCCAGTTAGTAGACCAGCCAAACAGCGTCTTCGTCGACGTATCGTACGCTGCTAGGGCCATACCATTCGCCGGCGTCACAACGTCGCGTAAGTTAGCGGGGCGACCAATGACATCTGGCCCTTCACCATAGGGGTCTTTATTAGTGGCACCAGGGAGTACCCATGTGAAGTCCACCCAGCCCGGGCTGAAATCAGAGACAAAGAACTGTGTCGTCCCATTCATGGTGAAGTTGCACTGCCGCGTCAGTATACTAACCGCTGTACCGATAGCTTCGTGGTCGCTGTTAACAGTGACATCACACCCTGAGAATTGGATCTCCTGGCTGTACCAGCACCAACCACCGCCCGTGATAGCCCCGGCACCGGTCTGCTGAAACTGCACCTTACATCCTCTGAATACGATCGCACTTGACGAACTCACCCAAAACCCCGTCCAACCTACAATGTTGTTTTCAGCATTATCCACCCGCGTATCGATAATCACCGTAGGCCTTTTCAGTCGGGCATCGGCTTCTGGGTAGTAGCCGTTACGCGCCTGGATGTCACCAAACAAAGGGTCATCATAGTAAGTGAACGTTAGTCGCCAGGTTCCTTCGGTCAGGAACACTCGACGTGTTGGCTTAAACGTCTCGCCGGCACGTAGGTGGATATTGTAAGCCCCTGGGGCATTACGTTCCCGGATAATATCCAATGCTGCTTCGATCGTTTTCAGGGGTGCAGCTCTGGTGCCCGCATTACTGTCGTTGCCCAGTGATGTTGACACATACAGTGAACTGATATCTGCGGGGGCCACCGTACCGTAATACAGACCGTTATCCCTGACCTGCAACATGTTCCCGCCATCTGGAGATATCTGTACGCCTAACTTATCGTCGGGCTTACCCGAGCCTTTCAGTGTCTGGTCATGACTCACATTCAACGAATTGTTGATCGCATTCATGATGACCGACCAGGCGTCAGCATCACCAGTCAGCAGCTCAGCCAGTTTCTGCAGGTCGATGCCCAGGCAGTTACCTTCTTTCCCGGTGCCGGTGATGATCCCCTGATCGGATACGCATACCGTGATTTTATTATTCAGGGTGTCCAGAAACTCTTTCAGCGGCACTACGAACGCTTCGCACTGGGTGTTGGTCTGGATTACCAGGCCTTCGTCGTTGAAGTGGATGGACTCGAACAGCTCCCAGCACACACGGCTGAAATCGATGTCCAGAGGGTTTTCTTCGGTACCATCACCTGTCAGAGCACTATCCCGCTCCACGTATACTTTCTTCAACGGATCCATGTCGACCGTGATCGTAGTGCCGTCGGCGCGGGTCAACATCAGGTTACGATCCGCATCGAGCTTACCGCTGACGATGTTACCATTCTTCAAGGTCTGCATCTGACTATCGACGTACGTGGCGATGTCAAATTCGACAGTCGTCCCATCACCTTTAGTCAGCGTAACCTTACCGTCAGCGCCTACTGTCGCACCGGTGATGTTTACCTTCTTCGTCTCAGACTGCACGTAGCCACTGAGGTCGACTTCCAGCGTCGTCCCATCCGTTGCGGAGAAGATCAGCTTACCTTCTGAATTAATCAGTGCACTGTTCCAACGCGCCCCGGATACTTTACCAGCGACATACCCCGCCAGGTCGATCGGGAACTCGGTACCGTCCTTCAACGTCAGCAAAATCTGGCCTTCGGACGTCAGCTTAAAGTCTTTCACTGTCCGATCCAGCAGACCGTCCAAGTCCACATCCCAGGTCTTACCCGCCTGGTCAGTTAACTTGAGGTGCGTACCATCGAGTTTGAGTTCCTCAATACCCGGGATGTTAATCTCACCGTCTTTGATGAGATCGTTAATCAGGTCTTTAAGCTGGCTGCACGTCACTACTCCGGTACCTTGCGGCAGGATGGTAGTGCTTTCACACGCATTGAGGCCGCCCTGTAGTTTCCCACACAGCAGTGCATTCGCAATGTAGCTGTCGAGGTACTGCAGCAACTCTTCGTACGTGATACTGCACCCGCAATTGTTTCCGCAATTCATAGATTCCTCCGTTAGCGGCAGCAAGCGCTGTTGTAGAGAACTGCGTCCACGATATCACGGCTCACAGGCTCGAACAGCAGTGTTAAATTATTGTCCGTGTCGACATCATCCTTACTGGCATTATGCGCGATCTGATCCTGTATGCTAAAGGTGTACTCGCCCGGTGGCAACATCATCCCCGTACAGGCCCAGTCTACCGGTACTGCATACCACCCTGGGTCACACCCGTTACCGCATTCTATGGCCCGCTCAATCTTAACTTTGATAGACCTCGCCGGAATACAGTCATGCTGCCACAGTACATGAACAAGGTGGGTGCTGCTCAACGTCAGACGTTGGGGGTCACCGAATATCCCCTTCTCTTCATCGTCATTCTCGCCCGTCGCGATAAGCCTGATGTTCCTCGGTGAGCAGATGACACACTCAGGACAGTCGCCTATCGCTGGTGCGCCCGCTGTGCACTCGTAGTTCTCCAGGTAGATGTGGACATTGAAGTCCATGAACAAACATTGTTTAGCCATCAGCTCAGCCCCGTCGGATTGTTCATGTTATTGATGGTGTCGACCGCGTTCTGGCTACGGCCATCCAGTGGCACCTGTGATACTGGCGACCCCGGTTGGTTTGGCACCTGACCCGCTTCGGCCCCTGGCTGCACACCTACCATACCGAGGTCGCGCGCAATCGCATCCCGCGCGGCATAATTCGGCAAGCCTTTGGTGTCGATACCGTTCGCCTGCAGCAGTTTCTCGAGCAGGCGCATGAAGTATTCTGGAGGTACCTGTACGCCCTGGGCGAATGGTGCCAACGACTGCAGCGCCCACTCCAGTTTGCCTTCCTGCTGTTCCTGTTCCTGCAGCCCACGGATGCCGGTTGCACTGACGTTGACATCACCTTTGATGGTGTCGTCATCATTGTACATCAGCTCAAAGTCCACGAATCGCTGGATCATCGGCTCGATGACATTACCCTCAACACGACGCATCGCCTTCTTCACAGGCTTACTGGCCTGGTTCATAACCATGCTGATGCCGCCGGAAGTACGTCCGAGCGTCGCTGCACCCTGCATGTTACCGAAAGCGATTTGCGGGATACCCACAAGCTGGTACGCGATCTGCGTGAACTTGTCATAGACCGCCATCAGCTCCTGGGCGAGTGACGGAACATTGTGCCAGCGATATGCCGGGTTGCCGTTCGCACTGGACTTCACTGCCTTCATCATCAGCGGGTAAACTTCTGTCGGGTCATCATCTCCGAGAACACGTGATGTCTCCACTTCACCCATAGGGCCAGAAGAGAAACCCATATTGCGCACCAGCGCGCGCCCAGCGGCCGTACACTGCAACTGTGCATCTTTGATTATCTCAACGACAGAACGCCCCCACAACTCGCCTGGGCGCAGATACATGCTGGCTGCATAATACGGCCGGCGCTCGAGTTCATCTGGGTTAAGCACTGCCTTAATGACAATATTGTCGACCACCCACAGTTCCGACTCGTACCACCGACGTTCATCCTCCACCTCGATGCCGTACTCCACCAGATCGGCACCACGAATCTTGCCGTTGAAAATCAGCACGTCATAGAAGCCACGGTCATCTTTAATGATGTCATCGGTTTCCGGGTCAGCATCTGGTCGGCTATCGTTGCCACCAACGGTGTACGGGATAATGAAGCTGGTGTGCTGTTCGAACACTTCTGCAATACCATCGGAGTCAAACCCCGGCATACCGATCATGTTCAGCAGGTCGTTACTGCTGTACCGGGCACGCTCGATAACATACTCACAGGTGTTCAGGTCACGAGCATGGGGTGATGGGAAGATGTCGAACGGGCTCACCGTATACACCTTACGTTGCATCTCATCAGTTACCTGCATGGTCGTGCCGTTCCAGCTCTTCACCTTCGCGAACATGGCTACCGGCCCTTTCATGAAGCCCGTAGGGTACACGATGAAGTTCTGCAGGAAATCATCGAACGCTGCTTCAAACCCGCTCTTCTTGAGTTTGTCATTGACGACGGTAGTCAGCGCTGCAGCGCGCTGTTTTGCTTCTTCCTGTTGGTACTCGAGTGTCGTCTGGTACATCTGGCCGATGATGTTACGCATGTCATCAGGACTACGGCCGTACTGCATCATGATCTGCTCGAGGTTCTGTTCGATCGCGTCCTGTAAGTCAGCCTCTACTTCCTCTGGGAGTTGAGCAATAGGGGCCGGCTCCAGGACAAATGGCTGTGCAGAAATCGGATCAAGGGTATCAACCATCATTGACTGCACCTGCTCTGACAACGGCAGGGTGATGTTCATAGCCACCTTGAACTCGTCGGTTTCGTCAAAGTCAGCATCCTGAGAGGTATCGATCTCCCCGTCCAATACGCGCAGGCAATCATGGCACCGCTGGTGTGGCTCTTGGTTTGCGTCCTGCGCTTCGCTGAACTTAGCCTTCACCATATCACCGAGGGCGGTACTGATTTCCTCTTTCTTCTTACTCCATGCCATAATGATTACGCCTTCGTTTTTTGACCAGAAGTACGGCATCCGGTACGTTTGCCGCCACAGCGTGATTGCTGAGTTTTCATGGTTACCTCCTTAGTTTGCCTAATCCAACCTGGTGCATGTGCTCCGGGTTGGCCGAATGAATCGCAATGTCGAGATACTTCATAAAGTTTTCGTTGCCGGCATCGAGATTTTTACTGATGTAACTTTTGTTGAATGCCGCACCACCTTTGAACAAATCTTTCCAGGCCTGCGCCAGTAGCTCATCATATTTTTTAAACTGGCTAAGGGCTATCATAGTGCTGAGGATCGGTACAAGCTCTTCGGCCAGGTATGGCTGATTGTCCGGGTAGTTGTTGATCTTGTCTACCTGGGTGCGCAACACCGTGGCGTACTTCTCTGGTGCTTCATCAGCTATCTTCATGACCGTTGTCAGGTTCATCGTGTCCTCCGCAGCAGTGACCGGCGACTTCTGGCGTGACTCTTTATACGCTCATCTTTCGTCTTAACAGCATAGGTCGAATCGAACCCCAGGCATAGATACTGCAGCGCATCCGCTAAGTCTGAAACCCAGTTAACGTGGCTCTTCGTCGGCTGTTCCTGGACGATCTCACTGTCGTGTGCCCCTTTAATTTCAGGGTAAATATAACCAGAAGCCAGTGCATCGAGTAGTAGTTTACACCGGGATGATATACGGAGCATAGGCTTACCGTCTCTTCCCAGTTTTGTCAGGCGCATACGCACTGCTTCGAGACGTGGGTGCATGTCATTTCGTGTCGCCCAGGTAACCTCAATCGGTACGTTGTGCGAACGCAGTACCTGGAAAGGTGAGATATCGATCGCCTGCGTTTCATCGTCCCCCGCGGGGTCGCCCCAGGCGTGCAGGATTTTCGACCGTGAATAACGCTGCTTAATCACTGGCTTAACCGAGCCCTTATACAGCGTGTCGATAGACATACTTTCACCGACGATTTCATCGGTCACCACCAGGCCGCCGGCCTCAGTGCATATTGCCACCAGACAAACCGGTGTTCGCCCAAAGTCAAACGACATCATGATCGGCGCGCCGGCGGGGACTTCTACATCACGCTCATCGATCCTGTGAAGTCCGTAGTTAAATTCCGGGAACACGACCTTACCAGATTTGAGGTCAGCAAAATCACCTTCCACGTACGCGATGATGGAGTCGTTATCATCACCCAGCATCTTATAGTAATAGCCGTAGCCTTCTTTCAGGTTGTGGATGTTCTCTGCTTTTGGGTTAGGTAGCCAATCGTCTCCGGGCTTCGCTGGGCGTAGCAGCGCCGGCGGTTGCCGGAATAACTCGAAGTACGGCCGGTTCATCTCTTCTTCGTACTGCCGCCACTCCGGCTTCGGACGAGTGTACCAGTCATACAACCAGTGGTTCTTCTTCGGGCCGTTGGTCGTCAGTATCATTCCGCTCCAGGTCGCACCTGTAGGAACGTCAGCCATTGACGGGTAACGTCCGATACGCTTCTGTGCCGCCTCGATAACTTTCAGGCTGATCTCACTGGCCTCATCCACCAGTACGCCGGTCATCTCTGCACCCAGCATATCCGACACCGCCTTCGGATTATCCATCGCCACGAACACGAACTGCGCCTGCACCATCGTGCCGTCTGGTAATGGGAACACCAGCATGGCTTTCGGCGTCGGGTTCTCCCTGACATCGCGCTCATTGAACATCGGGCCGATAGCCGTCTTGTAAGAAGCGATGGTGTTATCACGCAACTGTCGGAACGTGTTACGAATGATAAACCACTTCGTCGGCCGCACCTTAGTTACGGGGTTTGGCTCCTGCAGGATCGACCGAATCACCAGCTCTTTGAAAGCGTATGTGGTTTTCGCCGAACCGGCGGGGCCAATCACACCGCGGATGTATGCAGCACTGGCCGCAAAATTTAGCAGCGTCGGGTACCGATCAAAACTTAGATCAAACATTCTCAGCTCCGTGTTCAATCACAATACCGCGTAACTCCTGACTCTTAGGGTGGTTCTGCCCAAAATTAAACACAACGTTCACGGCTCCGCCGCCACCACTACCCGGCGACCCATCAGAGTTAAAGCCGCTTGCTCGCGGTACCGCATCAGCCATCGTGGCCAGAAATTGGATAGCCTTCATCCGGTCAGCATCTTTGGCTCCCGGGTTGTTGGCGATCTCGTAGGCGTTATCCAGCCCCGCCTCTAGGTACATTGCTGCCCTGGCGCGCACCAGTCCTTTCGTATCGTGGTTGATCTCCGTCCTGATCGCCTGGATGCGCTGGGCAAACTTCTCGTTCTCCAGCATATCCAGAAGCTGCTCTGCTGTGATGTCGTGCGCCGCCAGGATCTCATCGCGGTGAGTATCTCCGAACACCGCCAGGTCACGAGCAAGCTGCTCTTCCTGCACCATCGCGCGCTGCAGGCCTGATTTGAGTCGGCGGTCGAGAATGTCGAGACTGTGCGCCTTCTTGAGCGCGGCGTTAACTTCACGTAGCGGCTCCGGCAAATTAGCCTCTGGTTTGTCCAGGCCGTGGAACGCTATATACTCATCCCATTCGGTACCCGGTTTTAAGAATCGAGGTTTCGTTCCTAATAACATACGCTCTCCGGTGGTGCTATGGCTTCATATCCTGACGGGACTATCTTTGAATCAGCGCAGACATTCCCACCATATACCGATTTCGGTGCAGCGTGCGTCTTTCCTGATGGCTGTGTTTTCAAGAACCCATGCACCTTTGGGGACGCATGTGTGTTCGGCTCCGGGTGTCAGCTCATCGTCGACAACTGGAGAAACCCGCCGCACCGAACAGGTACCGCCTGCACGTTCGCCCCAGGTTGTGTCATCATCTACACCAAGATCGGTTCTGCTAATATTATACAAGACCCCGCCACTTATGAACCTGTATCGCAAGGGCCTGACACGCTGGTGGGTAACCAGCACCATAAAGAGTGGCCAGGTGAAGCGACTGCTACCGTATGCGCACGCTGCGGCCAGGTCGTGTCAGGAGATAAGGTGAGCCATGACTGGTGTGATGCAAGCACAATTACCGGCTTCGATGTGGGTGACGCTACAGTTAAGCATACTGACTACTGCATAGGTGAGTAATGGAAAAGCATCAGTGTAAACCGATAACGATCTACAGCCACCAGACCGCCACCAACAAAACGCTAACGGAAAAGGTGGGGGACTATACGGCCACCTATAAGGGCCGACCGTATAAGCTCCCCCAGGAGTTCAATGATGACTCCGCCTGCGCGCCCGTAGTGTATGGCGACGGGTGCTGCCCCACTACAGAATGACGTTACTCAGTACGTTACGCGGTTTCCCGTCTGCATCTCTCGCGATGCCAGTAACGGAGGTGCCATCTGTGAGTACAGCATCTGTGTTGGCGACTAGCGTCGCATTATTCTCGGGATCCTGTGATACCCAGTAGCTGGTATTATTCCCGTAGTTTGGGCTATGGCTAAGCACGCCGCCGGAGCCCATTCTAGTTAATACGCCTTCACCTTCAACCAGACACCGTAAAAATTGCAGGGTACCATATCCACCCTCTAAGGTGCGCGCAACTAATGGCCCTTTTATTCCGGTAGCAGCCCTGCGGATAATACACCCTTTCAACTGTATGGTCGTACCTGGATCCATTCTGTACGCGGATAGGTCGCCCTTCCGCCATTCGGTCAGTGACCCAGGAGGTGCTGGAGGGTCTACATCCAAATCATTATCCGCATGTAAGTCTACAATACACCCCGCTATTATAAGCAACCCACCATTAGAGATTTTAAAGCTGGCGAGATCTGCATAACCATTAGTGTTATTGTAATTTACGTGTGTGCGAATTATCGGTCTATTTAGTTTCGCCACACTAAACCAGTAATACCACGGGTTATCTGTAGATATCGCAGGCTTTTTATCGCCGTCAATAAATGGGTCATCGTATACTTCAATCAGTCTGGTGCACCCTTTAGCTGTGCCGCCAGTCATTACATACTCACCGCCCGCTCGCAGCCGTATCGTATTACTCTGATTACTTGGCGTCATGTCTATAGCTCTGCGTAACGTCTTTAATGGTGAGGCCCTGGTGCCTTTATTGCTATCGCTACCATTCTCACTATCAACATATAGGTACGATAAATCAGGTGGTGCTTCCTGGCCATAATAAAGACCGTCCTTTCTCACCTCCAGCAAGTTGCCTGATTGCTTAGACAGCGGTACTTCCAGAGGTTTGTCTTGCGACCCATCGCCAATTAATGCTGGCCCTTTAACGGCAACACTTTGTATTCCGTCCTTACCGTCCTGGCCATCTTTACCGTCCTGGCCATCCTTACCCTTCATATATTCCAGGTACGCTTCCAGTGAAGTATCTGCACCTTCCGGCTGGTTTTCGGCCCATATTTCATACGCTGATTTTCCGTCCTTACCAACACGAATTGGTTTTGGTCGGCAACCAGACGAGTAGCAACGATTCATAATATATCTCCTGTATTACAGCCATCCGTGGCAAGGGGGTATTAAACAGGTGAATAAATATTCACTAACCCAGCTGCGGCCAGAACCTCGGCCAACTGATTCACGCGGTTACGGATATCCTCCGGGGTGGAGTTTTTATCCAGCGGCAGAATACCTGGCGGGACAAAATCATTTGGCACCCATACAAACTTATGCCAGTTGATAGCAGCGTCCGGGGTCTCGCCTTCTGCATTAGTACCGTAGTTTTCATCGATATTAATATACAGATCGCCGTTAGCATCCATCGCCATGACGACCCCTGAAAAAGTACCAGTACGGCTTTTCCTAAATGCCCACGGCAACTGGAACACCACGCCGTCAAATGTCGATGGTAATGTCTTCGCCTCCGGCGTCGCCGCTGTGCCGTCACTGGCTCTGTAGCTATAGAATGTCGGCGTAGAGTATACCGGGATGAGGCTGAGGCCGCCCTGACTTACATTGGCCCAGTTGACCATATTGGCTTTCACCCAGGCTTCTGTAGTCAGTGGTGACCATGAAGTCCATGCGGCTCTGATTAGCATACGGGTGTACGGCCCCGGACGGTCATTCAACATCGACGCATAAAAATACTGTGTCACTACCGGACTACCACCATTGCTGGAACTCTGGGCTTTCACAACGTCCATGTATACTTCGGAGTTGCTGTACACCGGTACCGGGAATCCAAGTGCACTACCACCATTGGCCTCACCCTTGATACGATACCGACCCGGACTGGTAACGGTAGTCAGTACTGTGCCCGCAGGAAGGTCAATAACGAATGCTTCACCGTACAGTCCGTCATCCTGAACTGACAGGGCATTCTTAGCACTGGCCGATAGCGCCAGTTTGATCGGGTTTTCTTTCGTACCGGTACCACTTAACGGTTCCTGTACTGAGGCCTCCTGTGGCAGCACAAGTAACCCGCTCTTATCTTTCAGCAGGTTCTGCGGGTTTGGATCCAGCTTCACCGATAATGGGTCTGCAGTGGTGCCACTACCCGTCAGCGCGGTACCTTTAATGGTGACTTCATCCATCCCGCCGCCAGTCTCTGCGAACAAGCCACCATTCTCTGTGTCGATGGATAGTGCATTGCCGCTTTTCTTTGACAGCTTGACGGAGAAAAGACCATGCCGGTTAGTACCGTCACCTGCGACGGTGATGTCATCCCCACGGCGGAAAGTATCCATCAACTGGTAGACAACACTCTCGTCACTACCGTCATCGTTAACCCAGTATTTCAGTAGGCCAGGCTGTTCTGTTGTAATGAACGCCTCCCCATTGGTCGTCATATACTTGCCGCCCTCGGTAGGCTCAATGAAGACATAGGCCTCTGACGATAGCGCATCCGGCTGCAGTGGGTCAGTGACATCTCCCCAGTGGATCACCTTAGTCTCAGTCTGCTTCTTATCGTGCTCTAAAAAGAAGCGGTCTAGCACTTCTTGCCGTGTCACCGTATCCATAATAAGCTCGACGACCGGAGCTGTTGTCACCTGCGGCACCGACTCCCCCGCAGGTACGATGAAGGACACATCTTTCACTGTCCCATCTGACAGTTTGATGTGGAGCGTTACTTTCTGATTCTTAGCCATTATGTATCTCCTGCGTCTTAGGCATCTACCTGCGTGACCGTGATGTCCACGATACCGACACCATCTTTACCGTCAACGCCATCTTTACCCGGAGCCCCCGGCTTGCCGTCTTTACCGTCTTTACCGTCTTTACCGTCTTTACCCGGAGTCCCAGGCTTACCCTTCATGGATTCCAGGTAGGCCTCCATTGAGGTGTCTGCGCCAGGAGGCTGATGGCACGCCCAAATCTCGTACGCACTGGCACCGTCTTTACCCTTCTGCATCGGCCGCGGCTTACCGCGACGGCCATTAGGCCCACAACATGTCATAATTACCTCCCGAGGCTCGTATTAGTTTGTGTGGCTCACGGGGATTATAGCGTGGGGTGGGTACTTCGCATACGAAAAAACCCCGGAGGTGGAAGAACCCCCCAGGGTAAAATTGTACTTCGGACTATCGCGGTGGTATCACCAGACTCTCTGGGGTTGCCCCTGACGCCGCTGAAACGCCAGGGGCGCGGTTCTCAGAGAGCGATCTGGTTCGAACCACAGACAGTTTAGGCTACATCGGTTCGCCAGGCAATGGCTCGTCGATTACTTTCCATACTTCCGGGAACTGCTCGGGCACCATACCAAACACCTGACCGTTGTCGGTCTTGATGAGGTAGTGGCCCACCAGCACGTGCACCGGGCCAGCGAACGTATCCACCGCAATGTGGTGACGCTTGGTGCCTGACTCGTCCGGGACGTCTTTGATCGCGCCGGCGCGCAGGTCATCCTGGAACGCCGCCGGGATGTCGCCAGTCTCGGTCACCACCCACGCACGGCCGCTGGGCTTGAGCAGGGTGATACGCTTAGTCATGAGCCTGGCCCTTCTCATACAGACGCTGCTTGAGCAGGTAGCCTTCCAGCGGCCAGATTTTTTCGACGGCATTCTCGTACGCGATGGTTTCGCCCACGGTCTGGTTGTAGTTCTCCGGGCTGGCGCACGCGCTCTCGCCGGTAACCGTGAAGCCGTTCTGCAGCGTCAGCACGCAGATGGTCAACAGGCCGTGGTGGATGTAGTCCATCTTCTCGATCTTGCCGTGAATGTCGGACAGGGTGATGCGCGGCGCAACGTCAGCCCCGGCTTCCTTGATAGCTTGCTCGATTTTATCGCTCATGGTTTTTCCTTATGGGGGATCGCTCTCTTAAATGCGTAGCTTACCACGCACTACCTGCTCCCACGTCAGCGGTGTGGGGGCCGGTACCGGATACTCCGTTTGTGCTGTGGCTTTGTTGGTACGCCGCTGCGAGGTGGCACCTGCGCCAACGGGTCTAATCGCATTGAGTCTGGTCGTTCGTCCACGCACTGAGTCTCCACCCTAACCATGAACTGCACTTTAAGGGATGTCCCCCGGCTTAGCAAGCGAGCGGCTCGGGGGACAATGGGGCAACATTGCGAGGTGTCTTTGGCATCGTACTGAAAGGAGTTGTGATGACCGCCCCACTGACACTATAGCCATTTACCTCGCGCGGCGCAAGGGTGTCAATTACTCCGGCCATGCGTTCTGGCACGCTAACCCTCTTTCGTAGGCGAGGTCAGCCGCTCGCGCATAGATTTCAACCAGTCTTGTGCTCTCATCAAGCATGATGGTGTACATGCGCTCTCTCTCGGCTGCTGCTTTGCGTTCGCCGGTAAGTTCGGCAGACGCTCGTGCTGCACGACGATTGGCCGCGGCGAGTTCGTCCCGCACCCGGTCACCATCAGCGCGAGCAGCATCGGCAGCAGTATGGGCTTTAGCCAGTGCAATCTCCGCAGCCGCGCCTGCTTCATCCGCTTTGTCCTTCAACCACTCCATCGCTTCGTCCTCCGCGCACTCTGTGCGTCCTCCGGGAAAAATTTCGGGCAGGGTCAATTATGGGGTATTGCTCGCTTAATGAACAGAGGGGGTGGGTAGCTGGGCGTGCGTTATATAACGCGGCTGGGTAAGTGTCTGTGTCGGGGAGAAAATTTTGCAGCTTCGGGGCTTTGACGTGTGGACTTACTCCTAGTGTGCAGGGGGAGGGGCGCGGCCACGGCCCATATAGGGGGCCACACTCGCGCTATATAACGCGAAGCGGCGAAGAGACTACGCATAAACGTAGCGCCTGGCGTGCGTCGCTCGCGTATAAAGGCGGCGCTTTTTGTGGGCGCGGTTGCTTCGCTGGCGGCGCTGGCGTGATGTTTCCCGGCCTGAATTCAGGCCAAAACAAAAAGAATTAAAATAACAGTTGACACAAGGCGACACGCGGCGCTATAGTGTGATTGCCCGGCGGGGATAAACGCAAAAACTTACAGACTCAATAAACTTTAAAGGTGAACATTATGGCTAACGTAAACGCAAAAACTTTAAACGCGATCATTATTGCTTTCCGCGCTGAAATGAAAGCGGCAAAGAAAACCGCTGAGGCGATCGACGCTTTCGCCGTTGAATGTATGGACGCCGGGATCAAGCGTGCCGACGCTGCGAAGGCGCTCGCTATCGCGGTACGCAAAGAGCTGTTAAAAGATCCTGAGTATGTAGCGCGTGAAGCTGAGAACGGCAAGCCGTTTACCAGCCTGAAAGCGATCTGCCGTAGCATTGAAAACCGCTGGACGTATTCATGTAACAAGCTGGGCTATACTGCCGACGAAAGCGCCGCCGCGCGTGGCGGTAAAGGTGGCAAGGCTAAACAAATCACGGCGGCAAAAGGCGCAGCGAAAACAAACGGTAGCGCGCCTGAATCAAAAGCAGTGCGCCCCGGTGCCCTGAAAACGCAGGACGTCGCAGACAAGGCCGCCACGCTGAAAGCGACGGTGAACAATACCGCTATCATGAAAGAATTGGCGGGGATGGTTGGCACGCTGGAAAGCAAACAGCGCGTAGCAGGGGCGAAGATGTTTCTGGACGCGCTAAAAGATGAAGAGATCGCCGCGCTGTTAGCAGACTCCCCCCCGAAAGTGGCCAAACCTCGCAGGGCGGCATAATGAATTTTTATTATCGGGCGGCCTTCGCGGTCGCCTTTACCCCCGCCGCTATAATGCTGTATTTTGATAAGCCCCGTTAAGGGGCTTTTTTCGTTTCTACGCTTCGCGGCTTCGGCCTGAATTCAGGCCAAACAAATACAATTCAGGCCATATAAACATTCTGGCTTGCATAATACTTACAGTAACAGAACATTCCCGACGCGCTCACAGGGCGAGCCATAATGTTACAGTATTTGTTTTGACATTAATACAATATCCCACGTAATTTTTAGGCGCGATTATAAACATTCTGGCGCTGCGTTATATAGTCCCGCTTAGAGGACGTGTTACTATAAACACAAATCATGTTAATTCCGCCGCTCACGTAATTTTAAGGCACTGGACGTTTGTATTATACCGGTCTTACTGGGCTGGCGGGACGTGGGATATTGTGTATGCAACGTGGGATATTATATTTGTATTGACGTGTTGTGTTACGGCTTGCTGGCTTCGCTGGGCAAAAACCTTTAAAAACCAGTACTATATATAATAGATCTATAATTATTATTATATATGTTGCGCATATTCTTTTGTCATTTGGCACGACACGAGCCAGATAGATAGTCTCATTCCCAAATTTTCAGGAAAAAACTTTCGAGTTTCGCCGCGAAGCTGCGAAGCTCCCCCGGCCTGCCCCCCTATCCCCGCGACTAGCGATCAAAACTTGCAAAGTATTAACACTGCCCAATCCCGCGCCCCGCCTGGCTTCCACGGCATACAAAAACAACCTCCCGCACCACCACCACCGGATAATATAAATGGATGTTGTACTACCCGTAATTAGGTGGTTATAATAGCCCCGTAACAAGTGATCCATTAAACGGCCTGAAATTTCAGGCCAAAGCAGCAAAGAGACGAGGTGAAAAATGGCACGAGCAACGAAACAAATCATCTACCGCCCGGACACAATAATCGGGTTGCTGAACCGCTGGGATAACCTGCGGCCTTTGGGTGCGAATGTACCCAAGAGCAAAACCCTGCGGATGTTCGGCCTGCCGGATTCCCGCGAAGAGTTCACGCCGAATGCGGCGGCGATGTATGGTCTCCTGCAGGGGCTTTCCGGCAGTATCCGCCAGCATTTTGCAGGTACCCGCGCAAACTACAATTCCTTCATGAGCATGTATTCCCGCTGGAAGCGTGACCTCGAGGACTTTCTGCAATGGAAATCGGAGATTGCCCAGCATAAGCGCAGCGAAGAGCTGTTAAGCCCGGAATATACAGCGGCGCGCGATGCGCTGGACAAGCCTGCAACGGGATGGGTCAGCTATGAGGCATGGCTGCAAATGCTGGGTAAAGCAGGCGTATTAGATCCCGCTATCATTGCGGCGGTACCGCGTACCATGATGGCCGCCCGTGAAAACATGATGCGCATGTATCAGGAATGGCTGGAACTGGAGGACGCGATAGAACCGAGCGCCGCCACCGTCCCCACTCATGAAGCGCAGATGCCGGGGCTAGTAGGGAAAGAGCTTGTGCGCGGCGGCGTGGCCATCCCTGAGCAGATTTTTAATGCGGTGGCCGACGTGCCGGAGATCGAGGGGATAACGCTGGATGGGATGGTCGAGGATACGGCGATTTTTAACAGCTATTCCGTCCGTAATGACATCCGGGCGAACATATCCGGGCGCGTGTTTATCAACTGCGTGTTTAATGGCGTCACGTTCCGGGGCGATACCGACGGGGCGATGTTCATCGCGTGTGATTTTGTGGGCGACTGCCGCGTGGTGACGGGTAAGAACGCCGAGAACATGACGTTCAAAAAATGCGTGACGGTTGACGGCGTGCTGTCCATGCCGAACACCTCGTTAACCGGGTTGCGCATGTACCAGTGCGGCGGGATGAAGGTCAACGTGCGGCGCGCGTGCATCGGTAACAGCCACATCGTTGACGGCTGGGTAGACTGCGGGCGCGCGGCGCATGAGAAAGCGCTGTGGGACGGCATCGAGAGGGTGGCCCCGCGTACCATCAATAACGCCGTGTGGGAGAACGGCGGCCTGATTTATGACGTGCGCGGCGTGCCGGTTGCCACCAGCGAAGCGGCGAAGGCGACAGATGCGGCGTTTATCACGGCGACAATCAACGCGGTGATCCCGGCGAACACCCGATTGCAGATGGTCAGGAATCCACGCGCTGGCGGTACCATAAGCCGATGCGGCGCGGTGGCTGAGCAGGTCTTTGAAGAGGACGGCATTGATACCCGCGAGCTGTTTAATTATCCGTGGGAGCTGGCCGACGAGCGGCAACTGGAAGAGCAGGCGCACCTCGACTCCCTGCGCACCCGGGCGCGCGGGACGGCAAAGACCGTCGATGCCGAGCGGGACTATAACGAGAGCCGGGAAGTGACCGAAGCGCGAGCGGGTACGGCATTGCTCGAGTCGCTGATCATGAACGAAGTTAACGATCAGTAACCCATACCGACACCATTTGCCCCGCCACTGCGCGGGGCTTTTTTATGGCCTGAATTCAGGCCGGAAATGGGATTGACTACAGCAGGTCTCATGAGTATATTGAGTGCATCGACGACGGACTGAACCCCCTGAATCGACGTCCCCAAAAGGGACGACAGAACCCACAAAGAATAAAATCCCCTGACAGGCGATGCGTGGGCATCGGGTTCAACTGTCAGGGGATTTTTGCCGTTGGAGGCAAGATGAAAGCTGTAAGTATGACGAGCAAAGAGATCGCCGAAGTCACAGGGAAGCGTCATGACAATGTCCTGCAGGACATGAAGAGGATGTTAAAACAATTATATCCAGAGGTAAGATGGGATTCCTTAAAATTCAGGAATGAGGAAATTCAAGGAGTTACAGTCGAGGTAGACCACCGCGGATTCATATCGAGCATAATTCTGGATAAACACCACACCTTCACACTGGTATCTGGATACTATGCCCGTATGCGCATGGCAACAATCAAGTACATCGACAAACTGGAAGCCGCGCAGAACATCGCGCCACCGGCACTACCATCACCGGGTAAAGAGCCTTCGCTGGTCTTACAGGCGTTCGAGTCGATGACACCGGCACAGCAAGTGGAGGTGGTTACCAGAATATTCCAGGCTAACATAGATGCCCTGAACACTGAGCCAGAGATAGCACTCCCCGCGCAGTCCGTATCCCGCCGTCGCCGGCACCCTATGGACTCCTGATAATTCAGACCATTTGCCCCGCCACTGCGCGGGGCTTTTTTATGGGTGAGACTTGACACAATGTAGTAGTCGTGTTATACTTGTTGACAGTTGGAGAAAGGCTTCAACGACAATCAGTAAAAAGTGGCCAATACATAACGGCCTGAATTCAGGCCAAAGGAGAGAGCGATGCAAAAGTTTACGGTCTTAATTGCCTGGGCATGGGAACCTGAAAACCTGCATGTCATGTATGTAGAAGGTGACGACGCGCACGAAGCCGAGTTTGAGGCGATGCGCGAACTCTTTATTCAGGATAACGACGTGGATACGGAAGTGACTATCGAGATGGAGAACTACCATATTCCGGTCACGTTCGTGGGCTACTGCGTGAAAGCAGATTAATCGGCCTGAATTCAGGCCAAAGCGAGGTGAGTATGTCAGGATTCAAAACCCAGCCACCAGCAGGTCAGCGATATGAGTGAGCACCGCATGGCGCTGGGCTTTGCGACTGACCACTTCGCGCTGATGCCGACGCTGGCAGATATTGCAGGGCCAGCGCTGTTTACCAAACTATTCAACGCCTTTAAGGCGGGAGCTAAACATGAAAGCGATTGAGCTGTTACTTTCCGATAGCCGCGGGATCTACATCCCGATGACGTTCGCCCAGGGCTGCCTGGGCTACCCGTCCGACAGTGAGAACGGGTGGGAGTTCTCCGAGGACGCGGCGCGGGTGCTGCTGAAAGGGCCGGACGATAACGAGGAATACTGGGAGGCGTGGGAGGCCATGCTCGACCGGGCGGTTTTCAAGCTCGAGGGCGGCACGTGGCGACTGTATCAGGACGGTGATCTGTGGGCGGTTAACTGGGACTGGATGACCATCGACGAGCGCCTGAACTGGATGGACGAGCTTGGCAAAGAGCCTGCCGATCTCTTTGAGCTTACCGGTACCGCCGACGACCGCGACACGCTCGAGGAACTCATGGCCGCGTGCAATGTGGCGGAGGAGAATTACCGCATCGAAGAGCATGGGTACCATTCCCTGTGGTTGCATATCATCGACAGCCATAACGACATACTGGTGTGGCGCGCGCCGACATTCCAGGCAAATTTTCAACACGACGTTATGCGCGAGATCAAGTTCTGCAAGAAGTGGATCAGCAAAGGCGCGACGTGGCAGACACATAGCGGAGATTAATATGGCCAGTGTGGTTAACGGGCAGGCGTTGTATCAGCTTGAGGTTGCCTACAGTAACCCAGCCGTAGGCGATATTGTACAGATTGATGGGCCGTGGGATACCTACGCCCGGATCATAGAACTGAAAGACTCGGGGTTCCACCTGATGCGTGGACTCGGACACAAGAAACCAATCGGCCTGAATTCAGGCCATAAGGATAAGAGATGACCAAAGAATTTGACCGTATCGACATGGTAACCAGCGCGGTGGCACAGCATATTTTCCATGCAGGGTTACCGGAGCACGTGAAGCTGCTGGCGTGCCTGCGGTTTGCACCGTATGTCAGCTTCATTCAGGACGAGCATACCCAGAACATACCGACCATCATCACCTATGTGTACGAACTGGCCGAAGCCAAGCGTGACATGCGGCAGGCGCTGGAAGGCGATGTCGTTAAGCACCCGGTATACAAAGCGGCCATCAAAGCGATGGAGAAGGTAGGCCAGGTGGATCAGAAGAACTTCCTGGAAGTGGTGAGCAGCAAGTTGTTCGAGCTGATGCTGGCGCACCATACCGAAATCGTGACGAGCCGCGTCATCAAAGAGGCCGAAGAGTCTGGCGATGGTTCGCAATCCGTAGGCGTAGCATTTGCACTGGAGAATGAAGATGAAAATCAGCAATACCATTGAGCAGATAGAAGCGCGTGCCCAGCGCACCCGTAAACCCATCGAGCAGACACGGTATGTGATCTTCCACCGTCGCTGGTGGAAGCACAATTCAGAATGGCCGGATGGGCTGGAGCCAGCGCCGTCACGTCCACAGTTTATCAAAGAGGTGGTGGGCGACGTTGAGACTGCCCGGGCGGCGTGCCGTGAATGGCAGGCTGGTCACCCGCCTGGCCGACTGAGTGACAAGGCAGAGTTTCAGGAAGCCGGGGCATACTACCGGGCGTGGGGTTGACACAATGTAGTAGCTGTGTTATACTTAGTATCAGTTGGTGAGCAGTGGGTACCGACTAACCGTTCAACAGAATCAATACACGTTGGCCTGAATTCAGGCCAACTGATTAACCTAGCGAGGTGTCACATGGGTCACAAAATTTACAGCAACGAGAACGAAGTCAAAGGCGTACGCATCCGGGTTGAGTATGACGAAAGCGCAGAGTCACCGCGTACCGCATGGGATAACGTAGCAGCGTTCTGGTCAGACGGTATGCACCGCCGTTATAACTTCCACGAGGATGCGGCAGACGAGGTGCTGGCGCGCATCAAAGCGGCGATGCCGGTACCGGATGAACTGCTGGAGGACGGCAGCGATGTTGAGGTCATCCAGTGGCTGATGCAGAACGAGACGCCAGTGTCCAGCTACGTCATCATGCCAGTGTACATGTACGACCACAGCGGCCTGAGCTTTTCGACTGGCAAGTTCTCGTGCGGCTGGGACAGCGGCACCATCGGCTTCATGATGATCGACGTCGAGCGCTGGGATGCGCAGCATGGCGGCGAGTGGTCAGTGGAGAATGCCCGCCAGCGCATCGTCGATGAGGTGAAAGACCTCGATAACTATCACGTCTACGGGGCGTGTGGCTACATCATTGAGCGGTGCGAAGGCTGCGAGTGCTGCGGCCACATCGAGTGGGTGGAAGAGGATTCCTGCTGGGGAATCTACGGCGACCCGGAAGAACGTAAGGCGGCGCTGATGGATTACGTCGGTGACCAGTACCGCTATCTGCTGGAGGACATGTGATGTCAGATATTAAAACGTGCCCAGATTGTGGGCACCCGCTGCATAAGACGCCTACCATGCGTCTCAAATGTCAACGTTGTGATGAGTTGGAAGTCATTAAGCGCGCGATGACAATGGTACCAACTGGCCTGAATTCAGGCCAACCAGAGTGCACCGACTGGCAGCAGAAAGAGTACCGGGTGACGTGGTGTATCGACGTCAGCGCAGACAGCCCGGAGGATGCAGTGCATCAGGTGTGGGAGCAGTTCTTCCAGCGTGGCCACACGGCGACCATCTTCGAGGTGCAGGAGTCCGGCGAGCCTGACAGTGAGATGATCGACGTGGAGTCGCCATTGTGAGCCGCACGATTGAAGTAAGCGAGATGGTCACGATGGTGGCCATTGTCGCAGAGCTGGTTAAGACAGGGCTGACGTTCCGTGTTCAGGAACGTGGCGCTTATTGGGTTATCGAATTACTGGGAGGCTATTGATGAAGCTGAAAAACCACCTCGAGCTGCTGGAGATCCTGCGCCTGTGGCTCGAGGACAACATCGACATGGACTCCGAGCTGGAGTTCACGGACGGTGTGACATCGGCTGACATGTTGCCTGTGATAAAGGCAGTCGAGTCACTGTTTGATATGCCGAAGGCGAAGCGTTGCGATCCACCGTGGCAGGAGTATCACCACGTGCCAGAAGTTATCGCGGAGATGAACCGCGCCGAGTCCCAGATATGGAACGAGGCCCGGGACTATGTGTTGAACCGACTGAAAGGGAAGAGCTGATGCGTACGATCACCATCCGTATCAGGGCCGAAAGTGAAGACGGTGCCATCGCTGCGGCCGAGGCACTGCTGGATGACCTGCGTGACGGGTTCGACTGCCGCTATGACGGCCTCGTCAGCGAGGCTGAATACCGTTTCGAAAGTGAAGGGGAGTACGACGATGAAGAAGGTGAGTAGCGTTATTGCGGTCGTCCTGCTGGCGAGTGTGCTGGCAGGTTGTGCCGGGAACGGCAACCATATCCTGCGCGAAGTGCCCAGCATCCAGCGCATCCTGAATGAGACACCACAGTTATGACCGAACAGAACAACACTGGCGGGG